>Ga0154020_10000036_pt1 | contig 140778 bp, 118 predicted proteins | sample Klosneuvirus_201_FD_109709 | JGI IMG/M metagenome (GOLD analysis project Ga0154020, IMG submission 109709) | Active sludge microbial communities from wastewater, Klosterneuburg, Austria - Klosneuvirus_20160825_MG | ecosystem: Engineered > WWTP > Aerobic digester > Activated sludge | place... | reverse complement strand
GGAACACTAGGGTTCGTTCGCCGCGGCGAACTAGGACCCCCAAACGTGATGACTACATATTTTGTACATAAAAAAAAACTCCACATTTCTGTGGAGTTTCTTCTGTGGGAACACTAGGGTTCGAACCTAGGACCCCCTGCTTGTAAGGCAGGTGCTCTGAACCAGCTGAGCTATGCTCCCAAATTTTTTTCAGGAAGTTTGGATCTTCCTTTAGTGCTCTGAACCTTCTGAACCCTGCCTGACTGCCTCGTTTCACTTCGGCCGTTTAATCGGCAGGCAGGTATGCTCCCAATTTCATCAACCGAAACTTTCGTGGAGGTTGATTTTTAGAGTGTGGTTCTCTTTAAAGAGTCGGCAAATTTAATTACTAATAATTAAATACCCAAACTTTTTAGTGTGCTTCGTTTGTATCAGGAATCAACATTCCGTCTACTAAAACTCTTCCACAATGTTCGCAAACAATGATCTTCTTGTTGGTACGAATATCCAATTGTCTTTGAGGTGGAATTTTATTGTAACATCCTCCGCAAGCATCACGTTCTACTGCTACTACAGCCAAACCATTCTTTGTATTGGAACGAATTCTTTTGTAAGCATTCAATAATCTGTCCTCAATTCCTGCACTTGCCTTCTCACTCTCAACTAAAAGATCCTTCTCTTCTTTTTCAGTTTCAGAAATGATCTCTTCGAGTTCAGCTTTCTTGATCTTAAGATCCTTGCTTCTCTCTTCAAATTCTATTTTACTTTTCTCAAGTAATTCCGCTTTGATCGTGATGGCTGCTTTCGCTTCCTTCTGACGTTTCTCTGCTAATTGTATCTCGAGATTTTGAAATTCAATTTCTTTCGTGATCGCATCGTACTCACGGTTATTACGAACTTTTCCCTGCTGCGCTTCGTACTTCTTGATGTTCGCCTGGAAATCTTTGATGTTTTGTTTTTTCTCGTTGAGTTGATTCTCAAGTTCAGCAACTTCTTCCGTTACATTGGCTAATCTTGTTTCAAGACCTAACACTGTATCTTCAAGATCACTTACTTCCAATGGCAACTCACCGCGAACGGTACGTAAACGGTCAATGTTGCTGTCAATTAACTGCAGTTGATACAAAGCTTTTAATTTGCCTTCAACTGAAGCGTCTATCTTTTCTTTGATTTTAGCACTCATCTTTTATATAAAATAGTTTACCGGGTTTGTGTTGATTTTTGATAAACGGATTGCAAATGTAGGAAATTTTTTACTTATAACTTCATAAAAAATCTCAGGGGTAAACTGCTCAGTTTCATAATGTCCTGCATCAATGAGCAAGAGCCTTCCTTCTACATCAAAATAGTCGTGGTATTTGAAATCAGCCGTTAAAAAGGCCTCACAACCGGCATTTATGGCATTTTTAAGCAAAAAACGCCCACTTCCACCACAAATTGCCACTTTTTTAACACTTTTTCCTGTCTTTTTGGTTGTTTTTAAGCATGAACTTAGTAAGGAATCCTTCACTTTTTTCATAAGTTCTTCCTCTGTCACAGGTTCTTTGAATTCGCCAATGATCCCGCTTCCAACTGTATTTAGCTTATTATCAAGTGAATAAACATCAAACGCGACTTCCTCATAGGGATGCGCACTTAAAAGCGCTTTTAGTACGATCCTCTCTTTGTAAGCCTCAAATATTGTTTCGATTCTTGTCTCTTTTTCTTCACTTAATTGTCCGGCCACGCCTAAAAAGGGCTTTGCCTCTTCATTTCCCTTAAATGTTCCCGTTCCCTCCAGGTTAAAACTGCAGTTTTCATAGTTCCCTATCTGACCACATCCAGCCTCAAACAATGCATTCAAAACTGTTGCATGATGCGAAGCAGGAACATAGGTCACCAGTTTTTTCAGCAAGTCATTTTTCGGAGCTAGGATCTTAATATTGATCAGACCTAATTTCTCAGCGATCTTGTAGTTGACGCCGTTCCTTACATTATCTACATTGGTATGCGCAGCGTAAAGTGCAATATTATTTTGAATGGCTTTTATCAGTATGCGTTGCGTAGCGTCAGCTCCGGTGATCTTTTTTATTCCGGAAAAAAGTACCGGGTGATGAGAAATGATAAGGTTGCATTTTTCTTTGATCGCTTCTTCCAGAACTTCTTCTGTGCAATCCAATGAAAGTAATACTCCTGTGCAATTTGTTTCTGCATTCCCAACCAGTAAGCCGCAATTGTCATACGACTCTTGATAAGCCAGGGGAGCAAATTCTTCAATTGTATTTGTGATCTCTTTTATTGTTGCCATTCTTCTTTCTAAAAAAAAATCCCACCTTTCAGTGGGATCTATTTATTAATCAATTTTTGATTTGTGATCTTCGATCTCAGCTAATTCTTTTAAAACAGCCATTACTTCGTAATCGCTTCTGCCTCCTAGTTCCTGTTCCATTTCCATGCGTTTGAATTTTGGTTCAGGTTGTCCCGGAGTGGTATTCACTGCAGTTAAAGCAACTACAAATACACCAGCCTCTCCTTGTATGATCTTGCTGGTTGCTCCTTGTTTCAATCCGCTTAATACGCCCATCATCATATCATCATGGAACCCGTCAAATCCGTGTCCGGTTGCTGGGATTCCTTCTGATTTACGCGCTTCTAAGTTTAATTTGGCTGCATAATCATCTACGCTTGTAGCGCCGGTCTTCTTGAATTCTTCAGCAAATGCTTCAGCTTTCTTTTGCTGACGTGCTTTTTCTGTTACTTCATCCTTCACATCTTCAAGAGGCAAAATACCTTTTGTTTTGATGTTGCTTAACTTGGCTACAATGTGTTTATCCGGTAAAGAGAACACCTGAACATCTCCTTTGTTAGCTGAATATACCCAGCGCACCAATTCTTTTGCCTGATCGATTCCGGGCAACTGACGGTCATTTTCACTGATATTATCTGCAATACGCTTCGATAATTTTTGTTCTTCCACGCCTTTGTCAAATAAGCTGGCTGTGTTGTTCTTTCCTCCAAATTCATTTGCCTGTGCAAAGATCCGTTGATTGGTCTCATCACTTGGCGCGATCAATTTAAAGATCTCTGCTACTTTATAAGTATCATGCTTTCCTTCACTTACATCCAGTACTTCAATGATGTGATATCCGAATTGTGTTTCTACAACAGAAATATCCCCCTTTTTACCCATTAAACCTGCGTTCTTGAAAGGCTCAACAAATCCTTTGTCTTCTCCGAACCATCCGTAATCTCCGCCTTTATCTTTGCTTCCTCCATCATCACTGAATGTTTTTACCAGTGTATCGAAAGTTACTTTTTTGTCCTTGATAAGAACGAGTAAACTGTCTGCTTGTTTTTTAGCTTGCGCCAAAGTTCTCTTTGGTTGTTGTGTTGCCATATCCATGGTTCCAACCAAAATATGTCTAACGCGTGCGCTGTCTGCAATGTTGCTTTTTCCTTCGAGTTTGTAGATCTTGAAATAAGCTCCTTCGTTATAAGGACCATAAACAGTTCCGATCGCATCCGTATAGATGGAAGAATCGCGTACGATCATTGTCTTTTTGGTCAGACTCTTGAAGCTGATATTCTGATTCTCACTCTCAGTCATCATGAAAGCACTGTCTTCACTGATGTTCTTTCCTTTGAATTCAGCTGCAACGCGTTGTGCATCTTTCTCAATTGCAACCAGGTCTTCAGGACTTGGCACTACATTGAAAGCAACGTATTCAATTTTACGGCTCACCTCGTAACTACGGAATTCATGTGAATTTTCTTTGTAATATTTTTCAATGTCTGCATCCGTTACTTTGAAAGCACTGTCTGAAACAGCGTCGTATCTTTTCATGACATAATTCACATCGTATTTGTTTGCAGCAAGTTTGATCGCTTCTTTTGCTTCTGCAGTGGTAACAAATAATCCTTTACGAATACATGCAGAGTATTTCTCTAATTGTCTTGAGTTTCTGATCCCTTCTTCTAGCTCTTTTACAAAAGCTTCCTGATCTCCACTTGCATTTTGCACGAATTGTTTCCATTTCATGACATCCAGATTTCCATCAGGAGTAGCTAATTGATCATAGATCTTACCGGTTTTCTGATCAACCAAACGCTGAGCGATGGATTGTCCCGGATTCGCAACAACGCGATCATAGATCTCGTCATCACCCACGCTGATACCGATCTTGCTGAATTCAGGCTTAATAACCAGGTCATTGATATACTGATTCCACACATACTCCATTACCTGGGCACGTGTCGCATCATCAATATCATTATTTTGCCTTTGCTGACGGAGTTGATTCAGCTGATTTTCCACTCTCATGGCATAATCATTACGATCAATATTTACACCGTTCATTTTCCCCACGGACATTTGATCGTTTCCGCCAAAAATTGACGGACCCGAACTCAAAAGACTTTCGAGGATGAAGATCACCAATGCTAGACCAACGATACCCACCAGTAAACCGGTGCGACGTCTGATCATTTCCAATAAACTGGTTGCTTCTTTCTTGTTCTCAACCGGCTGTACGTTCTTTTCTTTACCCATTTTGTGCAAATTTTTAAGACTCGCAAAGATAATAGTTTATGTGTACCGTAAAAGCCTTTTTTAGGGAATTTGACTCAAAAATGAGCCAAAATGTCTTTTTTTCAACAAATACGAATTCTACCCCCATTCTTGTTATTTTTAAGTGATGGAAAATGCAGTGATTCGTGAGGCTACTTTTAACCCCAAAGTAAAAACATACATCTTTTTAATCGTTACTTTTTACCTAATTGTTTCGGTAATAGGTCTGGTCATACTCCCTATCTGGCTTTTTGGTTTCGGTCAGTGGCTCAGCAACAAATTCTTTCATACTTTACAATGCCAGCTCTCTTATAAGAACCTTAAATTTTCAAAGGGACTTATTCTTCATATTGAAAAAACCATACCCTTGGAGAATATTCAGGACCTGTCCTTCATAGGAGGCCCTATTCTTCGTTCATTTGGTTTGACCATGATCAAGGTGGAAACAGCAGGTGGTGGCGGAGCTCATCACAGTAATATGATGAGTATGATCGGGATCGACAATGCAGAGGAGTTTAAGAATCTAATTCTGAGTCAGCGCGAAAAGATCATAAAAGAAAAGACGCAGGGAATTCCTGTTGCTCAGAGCTCAAACATTTCAGAAAAAGATCATCTTTTGTCATCGATTCACAATGAGTTGATAGAGATCAAAGAGATATTAAGGAAAAGTGTGAAATAAGAATTGTGAGGCAAGACGGTTTGATGCAAGAGACAAGATAATTAAACGAGGATGATAATTAGTATAGATGCGTAGAAATAAAATGTTGTGAAGAAAGATCGGTGTGAGTATACTAAGGAAACATAATTTTAAAAAGTTAGTGATTTGGCAGGATGCAATGGAACTTTGTGATTTGACCTATATTTTTTGCGAAACAGTACCGGTGAAAGAAAAGTACAATTTGATAATTCAATTAGAAAGATGTGCGGTTTCCATTCCTTCCAATATTGCAGAAGGCTCAGGGAAAAGAACAAATTTGCATTTTGGAGAATTTTTAACCACTTCTCTTAGTTCAAGTTATGAGATGGAAACGCAACTGTTGATTTGTAAGAAAAGAAACTATGGTGATACAGTAATGCTAGATAAGTTGATATTAGATGTATGTCAGCTGCAAAGTAAAATTTTTAATTTTAGAGAAAAAATAATCAAGGAAAAGTAATTGTCATGCCTCAAATTGTCTTGCCTCTTGCTTCCCTAACCTTATAACACGAAAACAATATACCCATAAAAAGCAAACGTCTTGCATCAAACAGTCTTGACTCTTGCATCCCTAACGATATAACACACAAATAACATGTTCCTCATATTCGATACCGAGACCACTGGTTTACCACGTGATTACAATGCACCTCCTTCCGATAGTGATAACTGGCCAAGGCTGGTACAGATCGCATGGCAATTGCACGATGCACGTGGAAAACTGATCCATCATGCCTCCATTATCATTAAGCCAACCGGATTTACCATACCATTCAATGCAGTGAATATTCATGGAATTTCTACGGAAAGAGCCATGCAAGAGGGAAGAGAGCTGTTAGAAGTATTACAAGAGTTTGAAGAAGTAAAAAAGCAGGCGACCTACATCTGTGGACACAATATTCTTTTTGATGTGAACATTGTTGCGGCAGAATTGTTGCGCTGTAATCTGGAGAATACCATCAGCACCTTTCCGATCATTGATACGAAAAGTGACGAAACCACGGCTTTCTGCGCAATTCCGGGAGGAAGGGGTGGAAAATTCAAATGGCCTACACTTACCGAATTATACAACAAACTTTTCGGAATTGGATTTGAAGAAGCGCACAACGCAGCATTCGACGTTCAGGCAACTGCTCGCGTTTTCTTCGAGATCGTAAAGCGAGGAGTCACCCCCGTAAAAGAGATCAGCAAAGCGCTGCTTGCTGAAATTGATTATGAAGATGTCGATCTGTCGGAATTACTTGCCACTGAAAAAAAATTAAAGCAAAAGGAAAAAGGTGGGGAGATGAATACAACAAGTAAAGCTATAACTCATACTAACGGCGAAGGATTTTCTCACTTGCATAATCATTCTCAGTATTCTGTTCTGCAGTCTGTCTCTGATGTTGGCGATCTCGTGAAAAAAGCGGCCGAATACAATATGCCCGCTGTTGCGCTGACCGATCATGGAAACATGTACGCAGCATTTCTGTTCTGGCAGTCGGTTGACAAACAAAACAAATCCATCAAACAACACAACGAAGCAATTGAAAAGGGAGAAAAGCAGGGAGAGAAGAAGAACGAATTGAAATGTTTGTTGGGATGTGAGTTTTATATTACACGCGATCACAAGGACAGAACAAAACAAGACAATGGATTTTCTATTCCATTTCTTGCAAAGAATAAAAATGGTTATGAGAATCTCTGTAAGCTCAGCTCAGCAGGATTTGTAGATGGCATGTATTATGTGCCACGCATTGATAAAACGTTGCTACTTCAGTATAAATCTGATCTGATCTGTTTTACCGGTTCTTTGCTGGGAGAAATACCTTCTCTTATCCTTAACGTCGGAGAAGAAAAAGCCGAAGAAGCTTTTGTCTGGTACAAGGAACAATTCGGAGAAGATTTTTATGTTGAGCTCAACCGTCATGATCTTCCTGAGGAGGATCACGTGAATGAAGTACTTTTGCGTTTTGCAAAAAAGTACAACGTAAAGTATTTTGCAGCGAACAACAATTATTACCTGAATAAGAACAGTGCTTATTCCCGTGATATTCTGATAGGGGTGAAAGAAGGTTTGAATTTCAGTACAAACAACGAACTGAAAGAACTCAAGAACAACGGACGTCTTGGAAAATTGTTTTTGGCGAACAATGAATTTTATTTTAAATCTCCTTCTGAAATGGCTGCGGCTTTTTCAGATCTGCCTGAAGCGATCGAATGCACCAAGGAGATCGTTGCTAAAATTGATTCCTTCAAATTGGGACGCGATGTATTACTTCCAAAGTTCAAGATACCGGAAGAGTTCCTCGATCCACGCGATAATGATCCGAATGATGAAGGCAAAGGAAACAGAGGAGAGAACGCTTACCTGAAGTACTTAACCTATGAGGGTGCGAAAAAGAAATATCCGGATATGAGTCCGGAAGTGAAAGAGCGCATCGACTTCGAATTAAGTGTCATGGAACGCATGGGCTTTCCGGGATACTTTTTAATTGTTTCTGATTTTACTACAGAAGCGAGACGATTGAAAGTGAGTGTTGGTCCCGGAAGGGGAAGTGCAGCTGGTTCCGCTGTTGCCTATTGCTTGGGAATTACCAATGTGGATCCCATCAAGTATGATCTGCTCTTTGAGCGTTTCCTGAATCCGGATCGTATCAGCATGCCCGATATTGATATTGACTTTGACGATGAAGGCCGCGATAAGGTCATTCAATATGTGATCAACAAATACGGAAAGAATCAGGTTGCGCAGATCATCACTTATGGAACCATGGGTGGCAAAAGTGCGATCAGAGATACAGCACGCGTTTTGAATTTGCCCTTGCCGGAAGCAGATAAACTTGCAAAATCTTTTCCTGATAGTTTAGAAGCAGAATTAAAAACGCTGCTCAAACCCGGAGGAATTGATGAGAAATTCCTCGATAAAGTAAAGGACAGAAGAGATGTAGTCGAACAATCGCATAACTTCAGAAAACTGGCGAGTGGGGATACAAAAGAAGCATTGGTACTGAAACAGGCTTATGAATTAGAAGGATGTGTAAGGAACACTGGTGTTCACGCATGTGGAGTCATCATCACGCCGGATGAATTGACCAAGTTTGTTCCCGTTACCAAAGCGAAAGACAATGATATGCTCCTCACTCAGTTTGATAACTCAGTTGCAGAGAGCGCAGGTCTTTTGAAAATGGACTTTCTTGGATTAAGAACGCTTACCATCATTAAAGATGCATTGGCATTTGTGAAATTGCGTTTCGGCACAGAGATCGATATAGACGCCATTGACCTGAATGATAAGCTGGCACTTGAACTATTTCAAAGGGGTGAAACGAACGGAATATTTCAGTTTGAAAGTCCTGGAATGCAAAAACATTTAAAGGATCTGAAGCCCGATAGTTTTACTGATCTCATCGCCATGAACGCTTTGTATCGTCCGGGACCATTGGCCTACATCCCGAATTACATTGCCCGTAAACATGGAAGAGAAAAGATCACCTATGATCTCGAGGGAATGGATGAATTCCTGAAGGAAACATATGGTATCACTGTTTATCAGGAGCAGGTGATGCGTCTTTCGCAGAAGCTGGCCAATTTCACAAAAGGAGATGCCGATACCCTTCGTAAAGCAATGGGTAAAAAGCAGAAAGATGTTCTTGATAAAATGAAGAGCAAATTTCTGGATGGCTGCAAGACTAACGGTCACGACACCACTGTTGCGGAAAAAGTATGGAAGGATTGGGAGGCATTTGCAAGTTACGCCTTCAATAAATCGCATAGTACCTGTTACGCTTATCTGGCCATGCAGACAGCGTTTTTAAAAGCGCATTATCCGGCAGAGTTCATGTCTTCTGTTCTCAATCACAGTGGAAACATTGAAAAGATCGCCTTCTTCATGGAGGAGTGCAAGCGAATGGGAATAAAAGTGATGGGACCGGATGTGAATGAGGGATTTGGGAAATTCAGTGTTATGGCTGACGGAAATATCCGTTTTGGAATGGCCAGTATCAAAGGAGTAGGAGAGAACGTGGTGAATGCAATTGTGGAAGAGAGGAACAAGAATGGCAAATTCACTTCGGTATTCGATCTGGCTTCAAGGCTCGATTCAAAATCGGTCAACAAAAAAAGCGTGGAAGGTCTTGCACTTTCTGGAGCAATGGACAGTTTCGAAGGAGTGAATCGTGCTATGTTCTTTACGGTAGATAGCACAGGTTCTACACTTACTGATAAAATGATCAAGTTTGGCAACAAAAAGAATTTGGGCGGAGATACGTCTCAGGCGAGTTTATTTGGTGGAGAAGAGGAAGCGGAGATTGCAGAACCGGTATTACCAAAGGTTGAGCCCTGGTCGGCTTTGGAACAGCTTGCAAGAGAAAAAGAAGTGGTTGGATTTTATATCAGTGGACATCCCTTGGATCCGTATCGCATCGTGCTTGAACATCGATGCAATACCAACTGCTCACTTTTAAAATCGGGATTGGAAAATTTCAAGAACAAAGAGATCTATTTTGGAGGCATCATCACCGGATTTGAAAACAGAACCAGTAAAACAGGAAATGCATATGGAAAATTAATTCTGGAGGATTATCACAGTAACTTTGAGATAATGCTCTTCGGAAAGGATTTCATTGAATACAATAAGTTCATGGTACAGGGCTTGTTCGTTTTCATTAAAGCCAGGGTACAGGATCGTTTCAATCAACCGGGAAGTTTGGAATTGAAGGTAAGTAAGATCGAATTGCTGGAACAAGTGAAAGAAAATGCATTCAATAATATCCGTCTAAAAGTAAAACTGGAGAATGTGAATGAGGCTTTGATCAATAAACTTGAGAATCTCATCAACACAAAGACCGGAAAAAGCAGCATTGAGTTTTTTGTAGAAGATGAAGCAGAGAAAATGTCTGTGAAACTTTTCTCCAAAAAGAGCAAAGTCGCTATTGACACAGATTTTTTATTTGAATTGGACAAGATCACAGGAATTGAATACGATCTTGTATGATGAAATCAAACTGCATGAAACTATATTTCTTTCTTTTTCTTTTCTTCTCTTGTATTTACTTACAAGCTGAATTACCGGACTCCATTCAAAAGAAACTAAGTGACCCGAAACTTCATGATACGCTAAGGGCGAATGCATATATTGAAGCAGCCAATCATTATATAAACAATAACAACAAGGAGGCTATCAAATACAGTTTGAAGTCGAAAGATTTGTGTGAAAAGATCGGATATAAAAGAGGAACGGCTCTTGCTCTGGGTTGGCTGACCTATCTCTATAAAGTAAGTGGTGAGAATGACAAAGTAAGAGATTGCGCAGAAAAAATGCTGATCATTTGTAAAGAAACGGGTGACAGAGCAAGTGCTGCAGCCGTGATGCAGAACCTGGCTGATATATGTCGGGAAGAAGGTAATGTGGAGGAAGCAATGAGCAAGTATATAAGTGTTCTAAAAGAATTTGAATCATTAAAGGATAGTGTACGAATTGCATTATGTCTAAATAATATGTCTAACATTTATTTGTCGCAAGGACTTAAGGAGAAGGCCGGAGAGTGTTTGATGAGGTCATTGAAAATTCGTTTAAGATTGGGAGAAAAGAATGCCATTGCCGAATCCTATAATAATCTGGCGAGTTTTTATAACAAGGATGAGACAACTTTTAATATTGCAAAAGAGTATTTTCTGAAATCTTACGACATCTATAAAGAACTGAAGAATCTCAGGGGTCTTGGTTACGCATCGAATAATTTGGCTGCTCTAGCTTTACGTGAAGGTGATACTTTACGATCAATTGAACTTTATAAGACTGCAATTGAAATGAAGGAAAAGGCAGGAGAAATAAATGGCTTAGCTTCATCACTTAACGCATATGGAAGATTGCTTTTGAGATGTGGTAAATTGAATGAAGCGCAGAGCTGTTTTGAAAAGTCATACGAACTAACAGAGAAGAGCAAAAGCATTGAATTAATGGCACAAGCTTCACTTGGTCTCAAAGTAGTTTATAAAAGGAAAAAGAATTTTGAAAAAGCACTTCAATATCTGGAGATCTATAAGACACTGAACGATACACTTTTTAATCAGTCAAATCGGAAAGCAGTATATAAAGCACATCTAGATTATGAATTTGATAAGAAGGAGGCTCTGAGCAAGGAACAGCGAGAACGTGAGAAGGCAATTGAAGCACTCAATGCCGAAAGAAATAAAATAGTGACCTGGTCTGTGATCGCCGGATTATTCATGGTTATTGTGTTTGCCATCTTCATTGCCAATCGCTTAAGGATCACGAAAAAGCAAAAACTGATCATTGAAGAGCAAAAGTTAATGGTAGAGGAACAAAGAAAAGAAATGATCGATTCCATGAATTATGCTCGCAGAATACAGCAAACCTTAATGCCAAGCGATGCTTTAGTGGACAAGAACATCAAACGATTGAAAAAATAGAAGCGAGGAAATATTTCCTCGCTTCTATTCAAAAATAAATAAAGTTGTTATTAGTGTTTGCTCAGATAAGTAGCAACACCGGCATGACTTTCTTTCATTCCTTCGCCGCCTTTCACCCAGTTTGCAGGACAAACTTCTCCGTTCTCTTCAAAGAACTGAAGTGCATCCACCATACGCAATGCCTCATCCACATTTCTTCCCAATGGGAAATCATTGATCAACATGTGTCTTACAATTCCTTTTTTATCGATCAGGTAAAGTCCTCTGAATGCGATCATAGGACCGGTTGCGATCAGATCACCCTCTTCATTTACATCGTAATCACCAAATAAGGTGCCATAAGCAAGAGAAATGGTTTTGGTGGTATCAGCCACAATAGGATAAGTTATCCCTTTGATCCCACCTGCTTTTTTCTCCATTTGGAGCCAACCCCAGTGACTTTGTTCTGTATCTGTACTGCAACCAACAACAGCTACACCACGACTTTCAAACTCCTTCAGTTTTTCCTGAAATGCATGCAATTCGGTAGGACAAACAAAAGTAAAATCCTTAGGGTAAAAGAAGAAGATCACATGGTTCTTCCCTACAAACTGATCCAAAGAAAAATCATTCACGATTTCACCGCCGTTTATCACAGCTTTCGCCTTGAATGAAGGCGCTTTTTTTCCAACTATACTACTCATATTTTTTTGTTTTAAATTTTTAGTTTGTGTAAAAATAATCATTCCTTTTATAATCTGAATAGCTTATCATTGTATTACTCAAAAATGCTTAACAAAAATTAATATTGATATGAAAACAGGAGAAAAAGCCCCGGATTTTAAATTGTTCAATACACAGAAAAAGGAAGTCTCTCTTTCTGATTACAGAGGGAAAAACGTTCTTTTGCTCTTCTATCCCTTTGCCTTCTCAGGAACCTGCACAACGGAATTATGCAGTATTCGTGATAATTTTTCGATCTACAATTCGGCCAATGCCGAGGTTTTTGGCATCTCCTGCGATTCCGTATTCACACAGATCCGTTTTAAAGAAGAACAAAAGTTAAATTTCGAGTTATTGAGCGACTGGAACAAGGAAGCTTCAAGGTCGTATGGCTCTTTGTATGATTCATTCGTATTTGGAACCAAGGGTGTTTCGAAACGTTCTGCTTTCGTCATTGACAAAGAAGGAATCATCCGTTATGCTGAAGTGCTTGAAACGGCAGGCGATCAGCCCAATTACAAGGCAATTCAGGATTGTCTGGCTTCATTGAACTAGTAATTCAGCATGCATCCTTTCTTAGTAAGTGCTAAAAAAGTATTTCAATAAAAATGTAGTTGAAGCCGGTTGTGATGAGGCAGGAAGAGGATGTCTTGCCGGTCCGGTTTACGCAGCAGCTGTCATTTTGCCTAAAGATTTTAGGAATAAATTGCTCAATGACAGCAAGCAGTTGAGTGATACACAGCGTTATGAATTAAGACCGTTGATCGAACAAGAAGCCCTTGCCTGGGCAGTTGGTATTGTGGATCATAATGAGATCGATGAGATCAATATCCTCAATGCATCTTTTCTGGCAATGCACAGGGCTTTGGATCAACTCAAGGTGACCCCGGAACTTTTGCTTATTGACGGAAACCGATTCAATCCTTATAAAAAGATTGCGCATCAATGCATTATTGAAGGGGATGCAAAGTACATGAGTATTGCAGCAGCCAGTATTCTTGCCAAGACCTATCGAGACGATCATATGATGAAAATGGCAAAGAAATTCCCGTATTACGGATGGGAGACCAATATGGGCTACGCAACGAAGAAACACAGAAACGCGATCAAAGAACATGGTCCCTCTGAGATCCATCGAATGAGCTTCCGGCTTTTACCCTCTCAGCTCGATCTGGAGTTTTAAACACTGTGTTCTAAATAACTCTGTACCCTTCTTTCATTTCAACAGGACTCCTTTTCTACTTTTACATCAGTGAGTCGATCTTCAAAAATAATTTTTATCCTGTTTGTGGTAGTGAGTCTTATTCTTGGCTCTATCGGCTATTTCCGATTGAAGACGAACAGACAACCATCGGTGAAGGTGATCGAGTTGCTTCCCGATCAATGCGATCTTCTGCTGATCGCAGATAATTATTTTGAATTTTCCAATGCACTGCAAAACCGGAACTTACTTTGGCAAGAAGTCAAGAATATGAAAGGCCTTAGTAGGGCAGCATCCTTTATGAATTATTTCGATTCTCTTTTGGTGAACGAAACTTTACTGACAGAAACACTAGGAAAAGAACCTGTTTATTGTGCAACTTATTCGGATGCTTTTATCATTTCAATGAATTTAAAGGAATTGTCGGATGAAAAAGAAGTGAAGGAAATTCTGGAGCGCCTTCAGCAGTCGCTTTCCACTCAGAAATTATTTGCTGAGGTTCAAATGGGTGTGATCGGGATCTCTGATTCTAAGTTGAAACTTGAAGCCTTATTCGATAAAAAGAAGTCTTCTATTGCTGATAACAAGGATTTTTCCGGTCTGAGTAATAGTGTTAGGTATCCCGGTTTGAGTGTTTACTTCAATATGAAAAGTGAAATGCCATTACAGCATTCTTTTTTTGGTGTGAATTTGAAGCCGGATAAGATCGTTTTGAACGGCGTAAAGAATGAAGATAGTACAGAATACAAAGCCAATATGAATGGAAGCACCTTTGCTTCGACCGATTTCATTAAAAATATTCCATTACTCTGCAATGCTTTCGATCTATATGCAATCGATCCTTCTGAAAATTATTTTGAAGGTACAACCGGAAGCTGGTGGCAAACAGTGAACGATTCTGCCATGTTCGATGCGAAGCGACAGTTCTATAATTCTCTGAATGGCATGGCTGCCAATGTTGTGATGCCTTCAGGAAAAAATGCATTTGTTGTGGGTGTGAACGATGTAAACCTCATTAAAGAGCTGCTTCCATTCATGTGTGATACAACCGGAAACACTAACAGAATCTTTTCACTCAGAGAAAATGGTCTTAACTTTTCAACTTCTACTTTCCCGAAACAGAAGATCGGCGAACTTTCTTTTCTGCAAGTATTCGAGGACAGAATTGTCTTGAGTGAGAATGCGAATGATGCTCTCATCTTCCGGAATGCGGCAGCCAATTCAAGTTCGATCCTGAACAATGAGCGATTCAGGAACTACGCCGCCAAAAACTTCAACACTGAATTTCATCTGCTCAGCTATTGCTCTGTGAATTCATGCAGAAGGGAACAGTTACCCTTTCGGGAATTCATTAATGAAAAGGACAGAGAATACCTGAAGAATGCCGGGCATTATTCGATGCTGGCATGTAAGTCGAAGTCAAAGATCAATTTCCGTATCAGCATTAATTATCTGCAGGAGAATGTAAGCGATGAACCAAATGTTCTATGGACAATGAATACCGACAGCACGATCAGATCGAAATGTTATTCGTTCAGGAATCACATCACAAAAGAACAAGAGATCCTTGTTCAGGCCGGAGATGAACTTCATTTGCTGAGCGCAACCGGAAAGATCATCTGGAAGAAAAAATTGAATGAGTCTGTTCAATCGGAGATATTCACTGTTGATGTTTTCAATAATGGAAAATTGCAGCTCTTGTTCAATAGCAGAAATTACCTTCATTTGATTGACAGAAATGGCAATTATGTTCCCCCATATCCTGTAAAACTTCCAGCTAGAGCTACCAATAAACTGTGTGTATTTGATTATGAAAACAAGAACGACTTGCGTCTGATGATCGCTTGTGCGGATAAAAAGATCTACAATTATACAGTAAGAGGAGAAAAGAATGAGGGGTTCAAGCCATTGTCCTTAAAAGCAAATGTAGAGTTACCAATTGCCTATTGTAAAGTAGGATTAAGTGATTATCTGATCACTGCAGATGTAGAAGGACAGCTATATGCTTTCAGCAGAAAAGGGGAGGGTAGAATAGATTTCAGGAATAAACTCACAGCACCTGCAGCAAGCTTTACTGTCCTAACGGGTAATACACTTGCCAATACAAAAGTTGTTTATTACGATGAACAAGAACATGTCATCAATCGGATTTCTTTATCGGATGTAAAGGAAATTTCGGAGATCAAGCGTGCTGAAGGCAAGCAGGTATTTTCCTTTTACGATACAGATCGAAATACCTTACCTGATCTTATCATAGGAAGTAAGGAGAGAATCAATATTTTTGAATTGAACGGAAGCGCTTCTCCTGCTATAGATCTTCCAATGGAGTTGAGCCCAAGTGATGTGAGAAGCTATAGTATTGGACCAAATACCTACATCAGTTTTTATTCGCAGGAAAATGCAACAACATTAGTTTACCATATGGAAACAGGCGTTTTTAAAAAATTCGCATCTACGGAGATCCTGCAGATCTGTGAGCTTTTCAATGACGGAAAAGCCTATGCGCTTATCGCCAATAAGAATGAGTTGAAGTGCGTTAAACTATAGATATTCAAATGTACCGTGAGGTGATTTGATGGTGACCTTTTTCCCTTTTCCTTTTTCTACTCTGCCGATGACCTTGGCATCAACATTAAAAGACTTTGAGATCCCGATGATATCTGTAGCATGTTTTTCAGAGGTATAGATCTCCATTCGGTGACCCATATTGAATACCTGGTACATTTCCTTAAAATCGGTTCTGCTTTCCTTTTGTATCACTTTGAATAAAGGAGGAATTCCGAACAGATCATCTTTTATCACATTGAGTCCGTTATTCAGAAAATGCAAGACTTTCGTCTGAGCTCCCCCACTGCAATGTACAATTCCGTTAATGTTCTTTCTGTGTTCTGCGATCACTTTCTGAATGATAGGCGCATAAGTACGAGTAGGCGATAGCACCAGTTTTCCCATGGTGACATCCTTGTGGTGTTTTTTATTTCCACTCATATAATCCACCTGGATCTGATCGGTGAGGCCCATGCTTCCTGTATAAACAACACTTTCCGGAAGTGATCTATCATAACTCTCAGGATATTTTTTTGCGATCTTCTTTGAGAAAACATCATGGCGTGCACTGGTCAGGCCATTGCTTCCCATTCCGCCATTGTATTCTTTCTCATAATTTGCTTTTCCACAACTGGAAAGACCAATGATCACATTTCCTGCCTTAATATTTTCATTCGAGATAACATCTTTACGTTTCATTCTGCACATCACTGTGCTATCTACGATGATCGTTCTTACCAGGTCACCAACATCCGCTGTTTCGCCACCCGTGGATGAAATGGAAATGCCATTGTCACGTAGGCTTTGCAGAACTTCTTCAGTACCGTGAATGATCGCTTTGATCACTTCTCCCGGAATCAGTTTTTTGTTTCTTCCTATTGTGGAAGAAAGCAGAATATTTTTTGTAGCTCCAACACAGATCAGATCATCTACATTCATGATCACTGCGTCTTGTGCAATCCCCTTCCAAACACTGAGGTCACCTGTCTCTTTCCAATAAACATAAGCAAGAGAAGATTTTGTTCCTGCTCCATCTGCATGCATGACGAGGCAATGCTCTTTACTGCCACTCAATACATCGGGAACAATTTTGCAGAAGGCTTTAGGAAACAATCCTTTATCCAGTTTGGAGATGGCATTGTGCACATCTTCTTTAGCGGCTGAAACACCTCGCTGATCGTATCTATTTTCACTCATAGTAAAGCAAAAGTAAAATTTATTTAATAGGACATTCTTCTTACTTTTACATTCGTTTTGAACAGAAAGATCAAAATATCCATAGTTAATTATACCAATACCCTTCCTTTTCGATGGGCATTGAAAAAGAGCGAACTCATCGATAAGATCGATCTGCAGGAAGATATTCCCAGTATCTGTGCTCAGAAGCTCAAATACCGTCAAGTAGATCTTGCTCTCGTTCCGGTTGCGCTACTAAATGAGTTAGAGGAATATCATTTGATCTCTGATTTCTGTATTGGTACGAACGGGGTAGTCGATAGCGTGAAGCTTTACAGCAATGTCCCTTTAACTGAAATCCGAACGATCCACCTCGATTATCAATCAAGAACTTCTATTCTATTGACAAGGATCTTGTGTAGAGATCAATGGAAGATATCACCTCAGTTTGTAGATGCAAAACCGGGTTATGAGCAGACACTGGAAAATTTTAGTGCGAATGTTGTGATTGGCGATCGAACTTTCGCTTTGAATGGTAACTACAAATATGAATTCGATCTTGGAGAAGAGTGGAAGAAAATGACAGGATTGCCATTTGTCTTTGCCGCCTGGGTGAGTTACCAAAAGTTGGATCCCATTTTTATTGCAGAGTTCAATTCCGTATTAAAGCAAGGAGTGAGCAATATTGAACAAGCAATGAAAGAATTAAAGAACGCAAATGGTTTATCCGACGAGCTCGTGTTGAATTATCTGACAAATAACATCAGTTATACTTTTGATAAGAGCAAACAAGAAGCGTTAAAGCTTTTTCTGGAATTATCTAAGTAGCATTGTATTTTTCTCCGACAATTACCTTAAGGGATGCCGGTACGCATTTAAATGTAACATTCTTCTCCGTTAAGGCCGGTTCCCCATCAAAATGTATGACATCTTTCTCTTCTCTTTCAATTGTCAACTCACTGCACGTAATGGTTTCGATCAATTTACTTTGATCGGCCTTCTTTCGAAGGATCTTGCTTAACAAACCAATTACCTCATAAAACTTAAAAGGTCGAAGTATGCTTACATGAAATAGCCCATCATTCATTTTAGCACCCGGTGCAATATAGAAATCGTTTCCGTATTGACCGGCATTGGCTACCGTGATAAAAAAAGCTTTGCGTTCAATTTCTTTTCCATTGAACTTTAGTTTGTATTTTTTCGATCTGTATTTGAAAAGTTCGCTGACGGTTATTTTGACATAGCTTTTTAGCCCACGTTTTACCGAAGTGGCAAAGAGATTTCCAATATGCGCATCAAATCCAACTCCACTTGTACAAAAGAAGGGAATGCCATTTACGTTTCCACTGTCAATTGTTTCCGTTTTACCTTCTGCGATCTGTTTGATCACTTCTTCCACTTCCATCGACAGTCCCAAGGTCCTGGCCAGTCCATTTCCGGATCCCGCGGGAACAATTCCTAAACAAATATTGGTTCCCAATATACTTTTTGCTACTTGATTTACAGTTCCATCACCGCCTACGGCAATGGCATCGGTGTAGTCTTGTGAACGTAAAATGTCCAGCACTTCTTTAAAATGATCTTTGTCTTTCCAAATGACAATTTGGTAATAGATGTTTTCCGGAAATACTTTTCGTATGGTGTCAATGATTCTTTCCGATATTTTTTTACCGGCATTTGGATTTACAATAAAGAGGAGCTTTCTCGGCATCATTCCCGAATTTAGATATTTTCTTTTAGTATTGGAAGAACTTTACTAGGTGGTTATTCGTAAAATAACCACAAGTATTTTCAAAATGGAGATGCGATAAGATTTGATCGTATTCATATACTAATTATTTCATTGTAAATTCTCTCTTTAGCTTGTAGTACCCAACTTTTGAAGTACTTGTTGTTCTCATTGGTATATTTAGTGATATTGACCAATTTATTCAGGTTGAATTTCACATCAAACACACCAGCTCCCGCTTTGTAGGCATCTCTTGAGTTACAGAATTGTTCAAAATGCCCTTCGATGGGTACCATTAATACAGGTTTATCTAAATACATGGCCTCACAAACACTTTCAAATCCGGCAGAACTTGCCAGTCCCTTGGCATGACTCATTTTTTCGAGGAATAGTTTGTCATTGATCGCATGCAGATGCAAAAGTTCGCTTCTGTAATCAAATTGTTTCATCAAAAGCTCCGGCTTGTCAGTAAAGCAATGAAGTTCGATTGTTGGATTTAGTCTATGCCATTCTATGAGCTCAGCATAATAGCCATTATTAACTAAATAGACGAGGTAGTAATTTTCGTTTGTCGGAGTGAGGTCGAATATTTCTTTGCGAAGCAATGGAGGTACAATTTGAACGTCATCACAACGGGTATGAATTTTGTAAAAGGACAAGGCAATGTTTTTTGTAGATCCTTTTGAAGTTAAACGTGTATATAATTTGATCGCAGCTTTGTCCAACAGATAGCCTTCCGGAAATTCAAAGTCGGGATGAAAGTAAATGTACTGATGGGCAATACAGATCATTTTTGTTTTTGGTTTGTAAAATCGGAAATACAATCCAATAAGGAGATCGAAGAAATTGATGATCACATCGGGTTCATGTTCTTTGATCAATTCATCGATCACGCGCATACTTCTTCTGAAATCTCCGATCTTGCCAAGGTTATAAGTAATTGTTTTGAAAATGTTTATCGACTTATTTTCTTTATCACTCACAAAATTCGGACTTATCATTGTATAAACAGGACAATTTAATTTCTCAAAGAAGAAGTTCGGAATCTCCCGAGTACCACCAGAGCCTATAACGACTGCACATATCGTATTACCCCGTTCAATCAAAAGGTCATACATAGATAAAGCCTGTGTCATGTGTCCTCGACCTTCCCCTTGAACCACCAATAAGTATTTCTTTTTCGTTTCCATTTACAATAATTCTTTTAGTAGTATATCAGCAATGATTTTATCTTCTGGATTTGAGTGATAATCTTTTTCGGTTTCGGCTTCATACAGGCCCTGTGCCCAATCTGTATAATGAATGATCTTCCAGGTGCCATCTGTCTCTTCCACCAAAGCCGTTAAACTTTCTACCCAATCACCGGAGTTCATATACTCAATTCCCTCAATAGATTTTATTGTAGGCTGGTGAATATGACCACAAATGATGCCGGCGCATTTTTTGGATCTGGCAACTTTAACCAGTTGATTCTCGTATCCATTCACAAAGTTGACAGCCGTTTTTACCTTTGCTTTTATGGCTTGGGACATTGAAAAGTAAGCGAGTCCTTTTTTTGAACGGTAATTGTTGTAATGTCGGTTAAGCCAAAGAAGAAAAGTATATCCAGTGTCACCTAGTTTGGCAAGCCATGAGAACTTGGTGGTAATGCTGTCAAAAATATCTCCATGTATTACATAGTATTTATTCTTCACCCCATAATGAATATGTTGTCTTTTGATCTTGAAATTGCTGAACGAAAAAGGCATCATCTCATCCAGGAAATCATCGTGATTTCCTCTCAAGTAAATTATTTCCTGACATTTGCCTTTTGTAACAAGAGAAATGATGTGCTTGATAAAATTGCTGTGTTGTTTTTTCCATTTACCATTTTTTTTGAGTTGCCAACCATCAATGATGTCACCGTTGAGCAGAAGTGTGTCGCATTTGTGGTTTTTTAAAAAGTGAAGAACTTCTTTGGCTTTGCTTGCTTTGATTCCTAAATGGATGTCTGATAGAACAATGGTTTTATAATATTTCTTCATTAAAAAGGTTTTACAAATTTTCTCAATTCATTTAACCTTAATATGAAGCCTTGATGATTATTGCATTAAAAAACCTGCCGTGTATGCTAACGGCAGGTTAATAAAATTCGATATGAAGGAGCTTTGGTCTATTCTTTAATTAACTTTGTAACCACATTAGATTTACTGTTGTAGGTTTTCACATAATAGATTCCACTTGCTAAATCGTTGGTTGCAATTTTTTCACCACTATTGTATTTTTCATTTTTATAGACTACTGATCCTGTAATGGAAAGGATCTCAATTGTTAGCATATCTTTTACATCGGATTGGATCACAAATTCATTCTCTGTTGGATTTGGATAGAGTATGAATGCAGTGATCGAGCTCGCTGGATCCAGATTTGTGCAGGGAGAAACAAGTAAAGTGAGCGAGTTGTTAGAAGCACAGCTATTGGTGTTGGTACCTGTTAATGTGTAAGTTGTTGTGATCGTTGGGTTCACTGCGATTGAATTTGTAGTGGCACCTGTATTCCATGAATAAGTGGAATTAGCCCCGCTTCCTGTTAAAGTCGCAGTTTCACCAAGACAGATCAAGCTTGGAGAAGCTATGATAGTGAGCGTTGGACTTGGAATAAGTTGTATGTATCTTGATAAGGAGTTGGCTGAGCAATTTGAACCAGGGCCTGTGATCACCACGTTGAAAGTTCCACTAGAAGTCGCCGTCCATGAATTGCTTATTGCACCAGGGATCAATGTTCCGAGATTGTACCATTGATAACTTGTACCTGTTGCGCTTGGTACGGATAGAACCGGACCGTTATTAGAACAAGCCGTTGTATTTCCACTTACTGATACCGAACTTACAATTGGTGTTGCACAACCAGGAATTCCCCAAATACTTAATGAACTGCTGATCTCATTCGCTGCTATAACAATGTGTTGTCCATTTGGACTTTGAGATTGCGGAATGAAGATGATCCCTTCTGCACCACGGTCTGGCGTACCTGTTAAAGGATTGCAATTATTGACATACGTAACAAATGTAGGTGTGTTCGGGTTGCTTATATCATAAACCATCACGCCCCCAATTCGTTCTAAGGCAATGAAAGCATAGGTGTTCGAGCCAATTTTCCCTAATGCTACTCCTTCCGGTTCAGGACCCTTATCATCGCTTCGGTCTTTGCGAGTTGGAATCCCTAATGAATTACTTGCATTGAACATTACGGAGTAAGAGTTGGTAGATGTTATTTGTTCAAGATCATCTTTGCTATCATACACTTGAACACCCGTTGAGGCATTCCAAATGGAGAAAGATCTGCTGCCATAACAGAAAATTGTATCTAGATCACCGTCATTATTATTGTCTCCACTGGCACGGGTAATATTCAACCTTCCGGTTAAGTACCCATTTTTTATTTCACTTGCATTTGGAAAAAGAGTTGGGTCCAATGTAACAGATCCTGCGCTGAGCCTTGCTTCTTCAGAGTAACCGGTGTATGCTCTTGAATCGCCTTCATTTGCGGTAACAATGTACGGAGTTCCACCAACCGTATAAGAAGCAATTGCATCCGGCAAGTAAAGACCTTTGATTGGAAAATTTGAATTATTGATTCCTTTGGTAAGATTAGAAACATCAAAACCATTATTTAAAAGATTGTGATTCTTACTTCCAAAAGATCTTAATGCGACAATACTGTTGTTGGTTAAGTTGATCTCAGCGTAAGCATTGTTCTCCTGCAAGGTAACGTAAGCTCTGGAATCATCAGGTGATATTGTAATGTATTCCGGCTCTAAATCTTTTGAAGCGGAAGCGCCGAGCCCATAAATTCGAATGCCCTGAGCATTCAGTGTATTTTCCTGACCGTTATAAACAGTAAAAGTTACATGAGCCACATTGGTTTGTGTTAGCGCGAGGATACCTCCAGAAATATTGATGATGCTAATCGAACCATCAGGATCAAGTGTATAGGTGGCATTCGGTTCTCCTTCATTAGCTGTCAATACTCTTGTGCCGGCATTATTAAATGTGATCATATCTGGCATCATCCCAACTTTTACCTGATTCAAGTAAAGACCATCTTTATTAAAGAATACAACCTTACCACTGTCTTGTGGATTCGTGCTGTTTTCAATAGCGCAAGCTACGGTGCCATTCTTAACGGCAACAGAATTAATATTTCCATAAGCGGTTAACGAGATGGATGCAAGAAGTGATGGTGAAGAGGGGTTAATAAAGTTCACAATATCTAGTTTGGCTCCAATACTGTTTGCAATATACAGCCGCTGTGAGCCGGGGTCATGCGCTACGATTTCAGCTGAGTTTGCGCCGGTAATGGAGTTTGAGAAACTTGAAAGTAAGTTCAAGGTTAAAGCGTTGCTGGCGGTAGGAATGATCTTGTCATTATCCTTGATATAGAAATTGCATTGATTGGTACTTCCAATCGTTGCATTTAAGCCATTGAAAAGTCGCAGAATAACATACTCGTCACTTTCTATGATCGCATCATTGTTGATCAGAATAGTGAAACCTGCAGTGCTATTCACTGGGGCACCTGCTGCGAATGTTACTTGATTGGTGGAAAGCGTATAGTCAGTTGCCGAGGCATTTGATAAGGCCGAAACGGAAATGCTAACTGCACACGATGCCGGACTTGTAGCAGTAAGTTTCACATACATCGTAACAATCGAAGTAGATTCAATCGCTGTGGAATCATTACTCAAAAATGCCAGTGTTGCTTGGGCCTTTGATTGATGAAGGCCAATAAAAAAGAGGAATGCGAAAAAGATCAGATGTAATTTGTTTTTCATAATTTTTTTCTAGCAAAGAAACTTATTATGCAGTGGTATAATATTGCCTGTACTTTATGTTAAAGTGATCAAGTAATTCATAACAGGTTACAGGAATGTTACTAAAATTAAATTTGTGTTGATATTAAATTGACTTTTTAGATAGCATTAATTAATAAGAATCTAAAATGCCTTATCTTTGCATCTCAATTCAGTAGTATGAAAAATGTATTAAAAAATCTGGGAATCAACGATGTGAACGAGGGTTGTTCAACTGGAAAAAATTGGTTTTCTTCCGGCGAGCTCATGGAATCTTATAGTCCGGTTGATGGAAAATTGATCGCAAAAGTTAAATCAGCCACAAAGGCAGATTATATTAAAGTGGCTGCAACTGCAGCAACGGCTTTTAAGTATTGGAGAGAAATCCCTGCTCCGAAACGTGGTGAATATGTTCGTCAGTTTGGCGAAAAGCTGAGGGCGAAGAAGTCTGATCTTGGAAAGCTGGTTTCTTATGAAATGGGAAAATCCTTACAGGAAGGTTTAGGTGAAGTACAAGAGATGATCGACATCTGTGATTTTGCTGTAGGTTTATCTCGTCAGTTATATGGTCTGCAAATTCAAAGTGAAAGGCCGAATCACAGGATGATGGAACAATGGCATCCATTGGGAATTGTTGGGATCATTTCTGCTTTTAATTTTCCGGTAGCCGTATGGTCGTGGAACACGGCCCTGGCCTGGATCTGTGGGGATGTATGCATCTGGAAACCTTCTGAAAAAACTCCATTGTGTTCAATTGCTTGTCAGAACATATGGAATGAAGTAGCAAGTGAAAATAATTTGCCGGAAGGAATTTCCTGCATCCTCAATGGTGATTTCAAGATAGGCGAATTATTGACGGCAGATACAAATGTTCCTTTGATCTCTGCAACAGGCTCTACTCGTATGGGAAGAATTGTTGGAGCAAAGGTTGCTGAACGTTTCGGTAAATCCATTCTGGAATTGGGTGGAAATAATGCCATCATCATTACAGAAAATGCAGATCTTGAAAATACACTGGTTGGTGCAGTTTTCGGAGCTGTTGGAACAGCAGGACAAAGATGCACAAGTACAAGAAGATTGATCATACATGAAAGCATGTACGATAAAGCGAAGACCATGTTGTCAAAAGCCTATGCTCAATTAAAAATAGGAGATCCATTGGATGAAAAAAATCATGTTGGACCATTGATCGATAAGGCTGCAGTGGCAGGATATCTTTCAGCTTTAGAAAGAGTGATCGCTGAAGGGGGGAAGATACTTGTGGCTGGAGGAGTACTCGACGGAAATGGATATGAAAGTGGATGTTATGTGAAGCCTGCTATAGCCGAAGCAAAAAATGAAATGGCAATTGTGCAGCACGAAACATTTGCTCCAATTCTTTATATCATGAAGTATAAAACAATTGAAGAAGCCATCGCATTGCAAAACGGAGTTCCACAGGGATTATCAAGTGCGATCATGACCTTGAATATCAGAGAAGCGGAACTATTCATGAGTGCAGCCGGAAGTGATTGCGGAATTGCTAACGTAAATATTGGAACAAGTGGAGCTGAGATCGGTGGAGCTTTCGGAGGAGAAAAGGAAACTGGTGGTGGTAGGGAAAGTGGATCGGATGCATGGAAAGCTTATATGCGACGACAAACAAATACGGTGAACTGGGGAGCAAAACTTCCCTTGGCACAAGGAATCAAATTCGATCTGTAAAAATGAAAGGGGGAAATTTCCCCCCCCTTTTATTTTTATTGAATATGACAATCTGAATAAAGAGAAGGATTGGAAGATTTAAATCTTTCACAATCTTCTTTCGCATTCTTCTTTGTATCTTTCATGTGATATTCTACTGTGCCGGCATTTGCTGTTTTATGGCATTCACAATGATATTCTTTTTTACAAGCAACAACTCCGAAAACAACTGCAATTGCACAAACGATAGTAAGGATGTTTTTTTTCATTTTATTTTTTTTGGTTAGATTAATTGGATTTAATTGACAAGGGAATTATTAATTTAAAACTGATATCTCTTCCCATATTGAATATTCCACTTCGCCCTGTTCCGTTCACAGGATAATTGTCAAAATATTTGAGACGACTCATATTGCTTTGATACACTTCATCTGTTAGATTATTAGCAGTAACACTGATGCTGAAAAGAACATGATTGGATCTGTTTAAGACATCTGTACCCATTCCTGCATCCAATAGAAAGTACGCTGGTGTTTTGGTTTCTGTCCCGAAAGCGGAATAGATCTTATTTTGTTCTGCATAGTATTGGAATCCCACTTTCACGTAGGTATTTTTAAAACAAGCTATTTTCTTTTTTAGGTCAGCTCTTATTTCTGTTACAGTTCTGAACGGTGGTATCAAAGGTAAATAGCGTGTACTGTCAGTCACTTTCATTCCATTGCCTCCCAGATTCTGAGCCGAAATGAAAGAAACAGCATTTTCAATGTGCAACCAGTCGAATGGGTGTGGGTGAATGTCAAAGCTAAACTCTGCTCCGTATAATTGAGCTTTTGTTTGTTTAAAGCGATAGACCGGAACAAGAACATTTCCTTTCTTCGCCAGTGAATCTCCTCCCAAACTAGAACTTAACTTTTCATTATAGATATAATTGCTGATCAAATTATTGAAAAGATCCAGCTCGCCCGAAATGTGTTCTGTTTCAAAAAAGATCCCGAGATCCTGCTGTAAGTTGAACTCCGGGACAAGACCCTTGTTTCCTAATTGCAGCAATCCGGTTCCGGTATGTACTCCTTTGGATGCGATCTCGGAAATATTAGGTGCTCTGTACCCCCTAGCTATGTTTGCTTTCAATCCTAGTTTTTCCGAAAAGTTATAGGAAAGACCTATACCTGCGCTTAACCCGCCGAAAGTGGCGCGGTATTCAGGAAATTGCTCTGTGATACTACTATCCTTGTCATTCTTGGATGTAACATAGGAGTGTTCGCTAGCTGAATCTTGTTTTGTATACAAGGCTGCGTTAGAGAAAGATCTTTGATCGGTTCTGATGCCGCCGGTAATATCAAGTTTATCAAATTTCTTCCTTACATACAGGAATGGTCCAACATCGAATAGAGAATAATTCGGGATGATAAATTCGTGTGAATGTTCATTCTTGTTTTGCTGGTAGAATCCATTCACGCCAATGTCAGCATCAAATCCTTTTGTTTCCGGAAAATGAAACTTCACATCATAGGTCAAAGTGTTTAACAACATATTCAATTCAGGATGGTCTATTTCAGTTGCACTGTGAAATTCTTTTCTTCTGCTTTGCTGAACACCGAATTTGCTGACCAGTCTGCTTTTTCCTAAATGAAATCCAGAGGTAGCATGAAGTCGTATATGTTGAATGTGTTGTTGAGGCCCTTCTATTTTATACGAATTCAGTTCTTCATTTTTGACAGTTGTTAGAACAGTATCTTCCTCATGCAACTGCTTGACAAATTTTCTTGAAGAGGAATCTCTGTCCCCTGAAGGTACCTCCTGTTTGTTGTCATAGTAACTGAAGTTAATGTGGGTGTAGCCCCAGTTCTTGTTGAATCCAGCATAAAGATTCAGATCTGATTCGTCGTATTTTGTTCCATAGACTTTTCCGTCTAGACGGTTCATGTAATTTCCTGCTCTTTTTTTAGACAATTTGCCTCCGTAAATAAATGAGTTTTCACTACCGGCAAAGGAGAAGGAGCCTGCATATTGTTTGTTATTGGTATTATACGAGCTGAGCAATGATCCTTTTGTGGTTCCTTCGGGTTGTGGATTTGCAGGAAGTAGATTGACAACTCCGGCCATGGCATCGCTGCCGTAGATCAAACTCGCAGGACCTTTCACCACCTCAATTCTATCAATTAAAAACTGATCGATCTCAACGCCATGTTCTTCTCCCCATTGTTGTCCTTCTTGTCTCACGCCGTCAAATAAAGTGAGTACACGATTCATGCCCAATCCCCTAATATAAGGTTTAGCAATATTTGGTCCGGAATTAACTGAACTTAATCCGGGTACTTTATTCAGTGCCTCAATGATGTTGTTGTAAGAATTTTGTTGAAGAACACGATTACTGATATTTGCCATTGGAACCGGACTTGTTTTACCTTCTGTTGCGTGATTGTGACCGGTTACAACTATCTCTTCTTCTTCAAGAATGGATTCTTCCATTTCAATATTGAGTAGCGCATTCGAATCGAGTGCGATGGTTTTGACAATTGTTTTGAAACCGATCAACTTAAATTGTATGAGTGTCTTTATTTTTGGAAGTTTTTCAAATTTGTAATGCCCTTGGGACGAACTGGTGACACCCATTTTCAGATCCGGAAAATAGACGACCACCCCCGGTATTGGTTCTTTGTTTAGTTGATTCCTTATTGTTCCGCTTAATACTGCCTGAGATTGAACAGTGAATTTGATCAGCAAAAGCAATAAGGAGAAATAAATTCTCTTCATTGTAAATTAAAATTAGTGAGTGAATGATGGTGGTTCAGTTAAACCACTTTGTTTTCGTTGAAATTTTAACTCAATGAAGGGGGGCCTCTGGAAGGGAGATTACCTTTATAAGAACAAAGGTCTATAGAAGCAATTATCGAATTCGAAGAAGTAAATATTATTTCTTCATGAGGCTGAAGAAAGGTGAAAGCATTGTTTTCATAAACCGGCGATGTGTAATCGAGGATCTCACAGTGCTGATGTTTGGATTCTAATGTGGTGATTCCATCTGCAGTGACGCATTTTCCGTGCTCGTTATCGTGATGATCTGCAAAATATTCATGAAGACTATGCGTAGGAATAGTCGCCCATACAAAGACCATCAAAAGGACAGAACTAATATATTTCCTCAACAAAATGATGCCCAAATTTACGATTTAGAAAGCTGGAAAAAGGGCTTATTTTTTCCTTTTTCTTGTTTTTTCTTCCTGAACAGCTAGTTTTAACACTTGTTTCAGGGTTCTGACATCAACATCTTTCATTGGTTCCACATAAAGTACTTTGATCTGTTTTCTGCCTTCTTTTTTAAGTTTTGGATGTACAAGTTTATTTCCATGTACAAAGCCGATGTATAGATGATTTTTTTTATTGATGGAAAGATAGCAACACCAATGTCCATTGTAATAATAGAATGGCGTATTGAATTTGAAATGTTCAGCGAAGCCTTTGTCTGTTTCAAGGATGAATTTTCTTAAGAACAGCAAGCAGCTTTGAAATGGTTCTGGTTTGGAATAAAAGTAATTTTCTAACGGATCAAGCATTTTCAGTCAACTCTATTTTTCTTTTATCATTTTCCATTTCCCTTTTTTGTTCTTAGCGTAATAGCCTTCTTCTTTTAAGATTTCATAATTATAGAATTTCATGTAGGACGAGCAGATCTGTCCTTCGTAATGTTTTGTGAAATTCATCACATTATGGTATTTGCATTTTCCGGTTTCGTCATACGTAAAGTCTTCGATTATTTCAGGCCATCCTTTAATATAGTTTTCATGCATACCCACTTTCCCATCCTTACCATAAAATAAAAACTCTCCTTCTAATAAAACAGGCACTCCCTTTTTTATAGGTGCACCTTTGTATTCCATTTTCGTGGAAGTTTTGCGGTAGTGTGTAGCCCGAGGACAAAAAAGTCCGTTCCAACTATAACCTTTATCGAAATAGTAATAAGTGTAGAAGCTGGCTTGATCTTTTTCTTTCACCTCAAAAAGACTATCTGTAAAATACACGAGCCAATACCCTGATTTATTTTTTTTAGAGTCAAACCGGTTCAATGTGTCGGAATTTACCTGTGCTTTGTTGATTCCGAAAGCACAAACACAAAAGATCAGAAGAAATTGTTTCATTTAGTAATATAAACTAAAGATACGAAATGAAAACGAAGAAAATGCAGCTAATTCATTGTTTGCCTTCTTGCGGCGAAAAAGGTTCTGATCACCGGAAGTGCCAGAAGGAAAAGGCCGATACTGATCCCAATTCCGGCACCGGCAAATAAATGTAACCAGTGTTTGATGTGTTCCATGATCTCTCTGAAATTTGAGTTGGATCCTGCTATGGCCTCACGACCTTTTATAAAACCTGCTATGAGCAGTGAAGTCCAAAAGAGGAAAAGCGAGATGTTAAGTATCCAGAAGCCATAATGGATTTGTCTTTTATATCTTTCAGTTATTTCTGTATAATGGATTGAGAAGATGTAGTAAACGGATGCAAAGAGGATCATAGTGTTAATGCCGATTGTTGCACCCATTGCATGTGCCACTGTGATATGAGTTCCATGAGAGTATTTATTCACTGCCGGAATTGAAATGGTGATGGCGAGAATAAGATTCAGAAAGATCCAAAGATCTGAAGCGCTCAGAAATCGATAAGGAATATTGCTGAAGTTTTTCTGAGCATTGGTCAATGATCTTCTCCATCCAAGTATGATGTTGCCGAGTATCAGCAATTCTGTCATACTGATGATATAGGCAGTGTATTTAATATATGGAGAATGCGGAACAATATAAGTATGATGCCCCCAGTTGAACATTAAATTTGTTAACCCAAGAAAATAGAAAAAGAAGGTGAGTGGTGCCCTGGCTGTTTTTTCATTGCCGCTTATTTTTTCCATGATATAGAATCCGGAACCATAGATCAGCATATTCCAGGCGCCGACCATTGAGCCGAGTGATTTCCATTGCACCGTAACATCACGCACGATATTATCTCTGAAGTAAGGAAACATCCACAAATAAGATTCCAGATAAGTAATTATGAAGAAGAGGATCCCGGTTCCCCACATCCAGTAATAAATTGGGGCTGTTTTAAATTTAACTCCTCTTACAGTCCTAAGATAATTGATTGCAAAAATGATCCAGCAGATAAGAATAGGAAGTGCAAGAACAGGTGGATATTCGAGATACTCCCTTCCTCCGAATGTGCCATCTATAAAACAAACAACAATGATCAATGTAGTTAAGGTAAAAAGAAACAGTTGTATCCCCGCATTTTTTCTTACGGAACTGATGTCCGGATGCAGTGTGTTTAGATAATAGTAAACTCCACCACTTGCAGTAACAATAATAAAAGCTGTAATTAGAAATACATGCAAGGGTCTGGTTTTGTAGAAAGGTAATAGGTCAGAAAGAAAGTTATCTCCTACATATTGTAATCCTCCAATAAGACCAAAAGTTGTTCCCAATAGGAGTAATAAGAGTCCAACGGTGATGAACAATAGTCCAGGATGTTTTTTATCTGACGACATCATTTGCAGGCTTTAGAAGAACGATCTATGAACTCCAGATAACTGATCAGACAATTCATTTCTTGTTCGGTAAAATGATAATTAGGCATTTTATTAAGCCCGGCACTAAGTAGAGCTTTTGCATAACCTTTGCCTTTGCCAGGTTCAGAAATGGTATTGGTTAGTTCCGGCCCAATGTAACCACCTAATCCAAATACCTGGTGACAGGCTATACAGTTTTTTTTCTGAAACAGTTCCTTGCCTTCAATCACTTCTGCAGTGGCTTCAACCGGCGATTTCAGGGTGTCTGTTCCTGTTGTATACACATAAAGTGAGAAAAGCGCATAGGCAGAAAAAAGTGAAATAAAAGCGATGACTTTGAAAGGCATAATCTTTGCTTTGGCTTAATGAACCGAAAGATATTTAATATTATTCTTGCTTTGTAAATACTGTCAATAATCATATAATGAAAGTTAAACCATTAGCTCATTCGAGAAAAATGTAAAAATATGATTTAAAACATATTTTTTCGCTCTTATCTTATATACCTTTGATCATCCATTAGATGGATTTTTTATAATTGTGTTTTAAGTCGAATAAAAAAAGGGAGCAGATCCAACTGCTCCCTTTTTCATTTTTAATGTCGGTTTGACTAAAAGAAATCAAAGAAGAACATAACCGCCGCCTGTTCTTTTTTTACGCCACTCGCAGATCCGATCAAACTCCCGTCTTTTCTTACATCTCCGTTACTTTCGATCTTCCCCTTTAAACTTCCGTTGATTCGAACGTCTCCATTGGATTCAACTTTCCCGACAAGGGAACCGTTTTTACGTATATCACCATTACTTTCGATCTTGCCAACCAAACTTCCATTTACACGAATGTCGCCGTTGGATTCGAATTTACCTTTTAAACTTCCATTAATGCGAACATCCCCGTTACTTTCTATTTTACCAAAAAGTGAACCATTCTTTCTGAGATCCTGAGAAAAACCAGTGTTAATGAAAACACAGAATAAAGCTGCAAGTGATAATTTTGTCAAATTCATGTTTTTGTTTTTTAAATGATTAATGATATAATGTTACAAAATTATATGCTATTAAATGAATTTTTTCTGTTAATGTTTATCTACCACTTTTAGTTTTGTTACAGGATGTATCTCCCAGGCTGTAGCCCTCCAGTTTTTAGGGTTGCCCGGTCTGGTATTTTCAGACATATTAGCATGTTCAGTATCGTAGAACATCCAGCCTTCCACTTCTACCCATCTGCCGAGGTATTTGGCCCTGATCATAGACGTGCTCCAATCTTCTCCTTTTTCGGCCATGATCTTTCGAAGTCGTGGTGTAATTTCTACAATAAAAACTTTGTTCTTGTCTTCGTTCATTGCATCCAGTACCAATTCAATATGCGTATCCCGAAGTTTTTTATCTTTCGTTTTGCAATTAACAGTTTCTATTCCTCCCGGTTTTACATCTTTTACGTAGCCGATCACTTTTGCGGCATGATTCCCCGACCACCTTTCCTTATCATTTCCTTTTATGAGAATAGAAGAAAGTGAAATCTTCGAATTAAAATTGCTGTCAGACGGAAAAGAAGTTCTGTTCTTTAATTTATTCAATTCACGAAGATGATCCGTTTGAGCGCTTCCTTCGAGAGGACATTCGAATTCTCCGGATGTGTTTTTCGGAATTTCATTAGTTCTTTCTTGTGAACAGCCTGTGACAAATAAGTTGATCGAAAAGAAAAGAAGGAGGATATGACGCATGGAATTCAATTTATAATTGTTAGTTGTTGTGTTTAATTTCTACGAACGTCATTTATATTTGATTGGGATCCAAATTTCTTCTTCTGAGTCAGGAGAATCTTTTTTGTATTTGCTACCCAGAATTTCAAAATGAGGACGTGGATCCAGTTCAAACTCAGATGCTGGAAGCCACTCATAAAAAATACTTTTAAAGAATTCCGGAGCTTGCTCATTCGATCCTGTAAAAATGAAAACGGCATATTTTCCAGTAGGAATGTGAAAGAGCTCCATTCCAGAGGGAATCTCATTGGTTTGGTTGACCTCTACGCAGGCCCATTTTTCAAAATTTCTTGATAAGTCGAAATTGTTGTAGAATCCTTCAGGATAATTCTGAATTGAGTACAGGTCTTGTCCGATCACATCTTTGATCTCTTTTCTACGAGACATAAAGGTGCTCCAGAGTTCAAGGGTTTTGTTTTGTGCATAGGACATTTGTTTTTTCATTCCTATGAATTGTTTGTGTTCAAAAATGCGAATTTCTGCCTTCATTTTTTTCTAGCAATAAGTATGAGTTGAGGAGGGGAACTTGGATTTGTTAGAGATGATAGACGCAATGTATGAATAATTTCAAGTTTGTTTACTTGTAAATGCTTGTGTAGATCTTGTTCGCTATAGTAATAATTCATCATTTCATTCTTTCCATCGGAACTTTTGACTGATCGTGAAGAAGCATGATCCCCTTCCAGAGCACTTAGATAAAGGATTCCGCCGGAGTTTAAATGCAATGAAATTTCTTTTATTAGAGCGATCATGTCTTCTTTTTTAAGATAGGGAAGTGCAAAACCACACAGGATCCCGTCGTAACTCGACCTTAATTGTCCAAGATCTCTGCAATCCAGTAAAAATGTATCAGCAGCAGGACAATTCTTTTTGGTCAATTGAAGCATGTAAGGGGAAGCATCTGTTGCCATTATCTTCAAAGAGGGATATTTTGTTAAAAGATATTTTGAGATCATTCCCGGACCACATGCAATTTCAAGCAGCTCAGCTCTCTCATCTTTTAGTGCCGATAAAAACAGATCATAACTTTCATTGTAATCATTCAATCCCATGAACTTTTCTTCGTAAGCTTTACCCAACGAATCCCATGTTTTGATTATATGTGTGTAAGGATCCAATTATTTTTTCGATCTGATCTTTGACAAATTCGCTTTCACTTTGAATCGAAGCATTTTTCCTATAAGTGAAACGGGCAAGTCTTCATCTAATGGAAACTGAACAGCACCTTTTGAAGTTTTGTATTTTTTGAGTTCTTGTTTAAAAGCAAGAATGGGTGCTGGAGTAGGGTAGAAGCCAATGTGATTCTTATAGGCAGCAAAATAGACGATAGGTCCGTTCAATTTATAAGCAGGCATACCATACGAGATGGTCTCTTCGGCCTTCGGAACAGTTTTTTTAATCAGTGATTGTAGTTGCTTTAGTTTTTTCTGCGTTGAAACCGGAAAGTCGGAGATGTAGTCCTTTATTGTAGGTGCTTTGTTCATGGCCAATATGTTAGTGAGAATTCTAAAAAGTGAAAATTTAAATCATACCTGTTTTTTCTTTCCGTAGATCACATAATAAATAAGTGCAACGAAAACAGATCCTCCAGTAAGATTTCCCAGTATAACAGGACCAAGATTGTTCAAGAGTCCTATCCAAGTGATAAGATCTCCGTTTGTATTTTGTTCAGATTGAATGAATATTCCCATTGGGATGTAGAACATATTGGCAATACTATGTTCGAATCCGGCAGCAACAAAAGCAGCAACCGGAAAAATAATTACGATCACTTTATCCCAAACAGATCGTCCGGCCTGCGCCATCCAAACAGCAAGGCAAACAAGTATGTTGCATAGAATTCCACTGAAATAGGCTTTTTCCCAGGAGATATTGCATTTGGCTTCTGCTATCTTCAAATAGAGATCTCCAACTGCACCTTTATTCATCTCGTGATGTCTGGCCATGAATAGTAGAAATGCGATTAAAACAGCTCCGATAAAATTGCTGAAACAGACTACTAGCCAGTTCTTCAATACATCTCCCGTACTAATTTTCTTATCTGCCCAGGCCATAACGATCAGATTGTTGCCGGTAAATAATTCGGCTCCTGCAATACTTACCATTACTAATCCTAATGAAAATACAATTCCGCCAACTAATCGACTCCATCCAAAACTTAAATTAGGGTCAGATGTTACAGTTACAAAGAACATGGCGCCAAGTGCTACGAAGGCTCCTGCTAGTAGGCCGAGCATCACCATTGAGAGCAAAGGCAGTCTGGCCTTGGCAACGCCGATGTTCTCAACTTTTTCTGCGATCTCTTTTGGCGAAAAAGCATCTGATCCGAAAAGATTGTTTTTTTCTTCACTCATCTTTTTAAGTTTTTTTCTTCAGTTCTTTTCTGAGGTCTTCCAGGTAATCCGTTTGTATTTCCTGGATCTCCAGTAATTTTTTATTTTGCTGCATCAGTAAGTGATCGATCTTCTCTGATAATAATTTGATCTCCAACTCTGCTTTTAGATTCACCTTATAATCTTGTTCTCCTCTTCTTCTGTCTTTTTGTTCCTGACGATTCTGACTCATCATAATGATAGGCGCTTGTATGGCAGCTAAACAGGAAAGGATCAAGTTCAATAAAATAAAGGGATAAGGGTCAAATGGTTTTGAAGCAAAGACCCAAATATTCACGCCGATCCAAATCAGGATGAAAGAGAAGAAGGCGATGATAAAAGTCCAGCTTCCGCCAAATTGTGCAATTTTGTCTGCCATTCTTTGGCCAAAGGAAAGATCTTCTACGATCTGCTCGTCAATGTTCTCTGAAAGAAGTGAATTGTTTTTGATCGCGTACATCACATCATTATCAATCTTGTCAGTTTCTCCTTTTTCCTGTTGAATAAGTGATGTCAGGTATAATCTTCTCCATTCATTGAGTTCATCATTGCTGATGTGATCTTCTCTTCCGAAATCTGGATGTTTCGTTCTGATCAGCTCGAAGATCCCTTCTCTTATCTCTGCACCCTGCACTTCTTCACCTTCATTAATAGGGCGATGTGAAATTTTACTGAACAGTGTCATCTTTATTTCATTTTATCTTTTAAAAAGAGAAGTTCATTCTTCCTTGAAATTGCCTGCTGATAAGCATAGGCATAGATCTCATCGCATTTTTTAAGATTGAAAATACTGTATTGACTCATGTCCGTTGGTTCAAAGTACCAGTCACATTTTTTAGCTCTTAATTTAACTGATGAGCCCATTGCCAGATGAAAAGTACGGTCGATGATATCATTCATATGCACCTGTTCAGGTTCTATTTTGATTGAATTGCAATACGATCCGATTATGTAATCACAGGACTTTTGAAGTATTTCGATAGGTAGGTTGTTCATCACGCCGCCATCTACAAATAAAGTTCCTTGATAGGTCACCGGTTGAAATACAAATGGGATACAGGAAGATGCCATGAGTGATTTAGACAGATCACCTTCGCTAAAACAAACCTCTTTTCCATTTAAAATGTCTACAGCAGTAATATGAAGTGGAATTTTCAAAGTATGGAAGGAATTGTCAGGAAAATATTTTTTAAAGAGTTCTTCAAATGAATTCATGTCAAAGATCCCTTGCTTCCGAAAAAGCAAATTAGTGATATTGAAGAGACTGGCATCTTCAAATATTCTGAGTATTTCTTCTATTTTAAAACCGGAAGAATAAAAAGCGCCTATAATGGCTCCGGCACTGCTACCGGAAATGACATCTGGTTTCATATCCATTTCTTCCAATGCTTTAAGCAGACCCAGATGAACTGCTGCTCTTGCTCCTCCTCCTGAAAGAGCGAGACCTAATTTTTTAGTATGTTCTTTCGATTGCACTTTACTGTTCACAATTTAAATAAGTCACTTGAATTATGAGGTGATATGCGTCAGCTCTCATTGAATTGTTTCGTCGGGTTTTGAAAGATCTCCAGGTATTTTGCTTTGTTCTTTTCTACGGAGTATTTTTCGAGTACGGTTTTTCTACCCAATTCTCCGATCTTAACTCTCAGATCCTTGTCTTCAATAAGTAAGCACAGTAGGCGATACCAATCTTCTTCTGCAAGGGCTAAATATCCGTTCAGGCCATTTTCAATGATCATTTTGTTCACACCTACTTTGCTCATGATCGTTGGAATTCCACAAGCCATGTAACTCAATCCTTTCAATCCGCATTTTCCATTGGCCCATTCGTCATCCGGCAAAGGCATCAAACCAATGTCCATTCGATTGAGTTCATCTACCTCAGTTTTTTCGGACCATTGTACTGATTTCACTTCCAGTTCTGTATTCAGGTAATTTTCCTGACCAATGATCCTGAACTGAACTTTATCCAGATATTTTTCCTTTATTTTTTTCAATACAGGAAGTAACATTTCAAAATGTTTGATGGTGGATATACTTCCACTCCATCCAATACAAACTTTTTCTTTATGCCGAAGTTCGTGCTTGGGAATATGCCAGTCACAATTGATCGTTGTGGGAATGATTACTGTATTCTTATTTACGAAACTTGCTTTTTCGGCCAGAAATGGATTTCCTGCAATGACAACATGCGCGTATTGTATATTATCAAAGAATTTTTCAGCTTTTTTTAGCCAAGCCCATTTTGCGTTTCCCGGGCTGGTATCGGGAATCCAAATGCTGTCATCAAAATCAAAGATCACCTTTGCCCCACTTTCAAATGCTTTTCTCTCGAAACGGGAATTGCCCAGGAAGTGGGCTTCACGTTGAATGAAAATCAAATCGTATTTTGAAAAAGTTGCAGCATCTTTTTTTCTTGTGGCAATGGATCTCAAAATGATCTTTACTTTATCAAGGAAATGGCCGGGAGAATAGAAGATCTTGTCGTCTGCTTCATTTAGCAAATAAGACCAGGTAAAATCAAAACCATTGTTCTTTAAAAAATCCAGATACTGTTCAAATCTGTAACGCTGACTTGGGGAGCGTCCTGGACGGTGAGCACATAGAATGAGAACCTTGGGCATTAGTCTTCAATATCAAGATGAAATTTGTGAAGGAATCGGTGGAGAATAGGAGCGAAAAGTAATGCCACGGTAGTTAAAAAGGCGACACCACTATATACAGCATAGAAGGAAGCGAAAATTTTGGCAGCGTTATCGGGTGGAACATCAACTGGCCCCATGCCTGTAAGTATGAGACTCGCATTGTAGAATCCATCGATCCATCCCAGTTCGAAAAAATATTTATATCCGATCGTTCCAATAAGAAGCGAAAAGACTAAAAAAAGCATCGCCACCAACATGTATTTCAGTAATTTATTTCTGAAATGTTTTCGTAGGGGTAAACTTTTTATGTTGGAGGCTTTCATTTTTAAGGGTGACCGAATTTAAAGCCTAAGGTTGATTTGCTTCCGGTAGCCTGTATATTCAAGTGAGATACATCGGCCAAAGTTAAGGTAACAAGGTCCTCTTTTTTTCTTTGTTCTGCAGGCATTTCGGCAAGACGAAGATTTTGTTTCATCACTACATCTCCTACAACTTGTCTTGCCGTTCTTGCATTACCAAAAAAGGCATCTCGGTTATCATAGAGTCCGGTAAGGTAGTCTTTAATATGTTTCTCCGCTTCTGGAGTTGCTGTAAGCGTTTCTTTCTTCAAAAGATTCTTCGTGATTTCCCACAATTGTTCAGGTTGATAATCTTCAAACAAAAAAGTTTTATCAAAACGCGATTTAAATCCGGGATTGGATTCAATGAACATATGAATGTTCTCCGTATAACCGGCAACGATCACTCCGAATTTTCCTCTCTGATCTTCCATTCGTTTTAAAATGACCTGAATGGCTTCTTGTCCGAAATCATTTCCCCCCCCTTTGTTAGCGAGTGCATAGGCTTCATCAATGAAAAGAATTCCACCCATTGCTTCTTCGATCTTCTCTGCGGTTTTTGATGCTGTTTGTCCTACATATCCTGCCACGAGCCCCTCTCTGTCTACTTCAACGACATGACCTCTTTCCAATACGCCAAGTGCTTTATAAATTTTAGCAATGATACGGGCTACTGTGGTCTTTCCTGTTCCGGGATTACCGGTGAAAATTGAATGAAGTGAGAATTTATTTACCACATCTTTTCCTGTTTCATTGTAGAAGCGGATGAGTTTGACCAGCTCCTGAATGTCTTTTTTGATCTTGTTCATGCCAACAAGCTCATTCAATTCACCCATAGCATCATTCAGGTGCTTCTCATTGATCACAAGTTTGAGCTTTTTCTTTTGCTCTGTGAGGAAAACGTTCTGAAGATCTTCAAGATGGATGGTGCTTAGTTCTTCATTGCTTAATTCAGCGAGGTTGCTTGCTTTCATCAGCCGGAGTCCCATGTCCTGTTTTGCTTCATCCACAACTGCATTCACAAATCGTGCATTTCCAAAATTCTCATCTCGCTTACGGTAAGCTTCGGTGAGTTGTGCTTTTAAATATTCATCTGCTTCCGGCGAAAAAGTGACTTGTTTTTTTTTGGCGGCATAAACCGAAATGGCATATAGTTCTTCCGGTAAATAGTCGTCGAAGTGAAAATACTGAGTGAAACGTGATTTCAATCCTGGATTGGACTCAATGAAACTCTTCATTTGTTTTGGATAGCCTGCTCCAATGATGGCAATATCACCCGCACCATCGCTCATTTCTTTCAATAAGATCTCGATCACTTCTTTTCCAAAATCCTTGCTGTCGTCATCTGCTCTTGCCAACGAGTAGGCTTCATCAATAAAAAGAATTCCTCCTCTGGCCGAGTCGATCATCTTTTTGGTTCGTGGCGCAGTTTGTCCTATGTATTCTCCAACAAGTGCGGCTCTGTCTACCTCCACAACATGTCCCTTGCTGAGTAGTCCCATTTTCTGGTAGATCTTTCCCAGCATATTCACAACAGTTGTTTTCCCTGTTCCCGGATTTCCGGTGAATATGGAATGCAAACTCATTTTCGAATTATCTTCAAATCCTTTTTCTTTTCGGAGTTTAGTGAAGTTGAGATAAGTGATATTTTCTCTGATGGATTTTTTCACAGAATCCAGACCGATCAAAGCGTCGAGTTCAGCAAGTAATTCCTCTAGTGTTTTCCCTTCTTTCGCTTCTTCCGTATTTGTATTTTTTCCGGCAACACCACTTCCTGCTGAAACAGCCTGTTCGAGGGTTTTGAGGATTGGAGTTTCGCCTTCAATGGCCTCAGCTCCACACTCAAAGGTTGTAGCGGCGATCAATACATCATTGAACACAATTTCAAGTAAATATTTATCATCAACCCAAATACCGCCTGTTTCGGCGCCCCATGCTTTTTCGAATGTATATGAAAAATCTTTTTTTCCTGCATCTACGAATCCGGTTTGTGCCAATCCGGCTTTCTGTTGTCCTGCATCGTCATAGAAATTTAAAAAGATCTCGTAATGATAATCTAGTTGTGTGATATTCTTGAATTTCACTTCAGCCCAAACGTATTTCGTTTCTTTCTTGCTGAAACATTTTAAATACTTACGGTTACGTTCCTGCCAGCCATTGCTGTGACTCTCGTAAAGTTTGATGTATTCGACTTCGAGATAAGGATTGGATGAATTGGTAACCAAACCAACTTCATTTACGTGAAAGACTGCTTCACCAATGAATACATTGTCTACATAGGCCATCCATTTGTATGAACCTTTTTTCCAGAAGCCTCCTTTGTTTTCCACTCCCCATCCGTCCCTCAGATAAAAGATATTCTCTTCTTTTTTCACACTAATGTCGAGTTCGCGGTTGCAGAATTCTTCTTTCCCTTTCAGGTCGAAGCATTTCAGGTTCACTTTCGCGTTCCAATCCTCTTCATCAAAAAGTTTGTTGTAGATGGCTAATTCCACCCGTATATAATCGATCTCATCTTTGTCAAAAGCAACACGGTAGCGTTTTAGGTTATTCACCATCCATTCGTTATTGCAGAAAGTGAGCAGTGATTTGAATTTGAATCTTTTCTCCATAGGAATTGTGATTCATAAAAATATCAATTTGCAATGAAAAAAGGAAGTGAAAATAAAAATTTGTTAGAAATAAAGTGAGGATCTTGAAAAAGGCTGGATAAAGATGGCTAAAGGCGAAATTAAGTCTTTAATTGAAGTAAGCTTTTACAGTTATGCCATTATAGACATAAGTAACACCCAGTTCCGTTTCTTTGAGCTTGATGATCTTCCAGTTGTAGGGAGAGACCGAAGTATTATCCGGGGTGAATTCAAGAGAACTCTGATCCGATGAGAATTTCCAGGCTCCGGATTCCCCATAAGGGAGAATACCAAGTGCTTTAAAGGTTTTGGAATATTTCATGTTGTTTTTGTCGATGATGAGAACAAAATCCCCGAAAACTGATTTAGCATCTTCTGTTTTGTCTGTTCCGTTTTCGTAATATTTTAGAATATTCCAGGTATTGGCTGCTCTTTGTTTTTTGGAAAGAAGAGTTAGCGCAGGACCTTCCTCATATTTTTTACAGGAAGAAAAAGGAAGGATGGTTATTGCGATCAGCGTTAGTAAAAGGATCTTTCTCATTTTGTAAAAGTAATCTTTTAAAAGTGAAATCATTCAATTTTCTATACTGAAACCGGATTGTCTACTCAGAATAAAACCTTAATTTTGATCTATGAATTTGGCCTTTGATATAGTTGAGATACTGAAAGTGACAATGGTGCTTTTTGCTGTGATCGATGTGATCGGCTCCATTCCCATCATTTTGAATTTGAAAGAAAGAGCAGGAAGCATTGATGCATTCAAGGCATCCTGGGTTTCTTTGGTGATCATGATCGTTTTTTTATTTGTCGGAAATTCTATTCTGGACATCATCGGCATTAAGGTGCAGGATTTTGCCATTGCTGGTTCTTTCGTCCTCTTTTTTATTGCTTTGGAAATGATATTGGGCATCAAGATCTCAAAGGACGAAGCACCGGCTACTGCTTCTGTCGTGCCCTTGGCATTTCCCCTTATAGCCGGAACCGGAACATTAACCACCTTGCTTTCCATCCGAGCAGAATACAATATTGTTTCTATCATCATTGCCATAGTCATTAACATAGGTATCGTTTTTATTGTGCTAAAGCGATTACATGTGCTGGAGCGATTTCTTGGAGTAGGTGGGATCGCTATCATCAAAAAAGTTTTCGGCATCATATTGCTCGCCCTGGCAATTAAATTATTCAGAACCAATACCGGATTGTAATGACAAGGGCACTTTCCACAATAGTTCTTCTTATGGCGTCAAATACCTTCATGACCATTGCCTGGTATGGACATTTACGTTTCAAGGACATAGCGTTTTTGAAGAACGCAGGAATGCTCAAAGTGATTTTAATCAGTTGGAGCATTGCTCTTTTGGAATATAGCCTGATGGTACCTGCCAATAAGTTAGGAAGCAATTTGAATGGAGGTCCTTTTAATATGTGGCAGTTAAAACTGATACAGGAAATCATTTCCATCAGTATTTTTATTGGATTTACATTGATCTTTTTTAAACACGAGAAACTTGGGTGGAATCATTTGATAGGATTTGTTCTAATGCTGGGGGCTGTGTATTTTTTCTTTAAAAAATGAGAATGGAGAAGTTGAAGCTGTTCATTGGAAAATTTCGCATCAATTTGCTTTGGAGCTTGTTGTTGACATTTCTGTTGGTTCTTCTCAACTGGTACGTCACAGGATACACTTTGTTCTCATCCTTGCTCTCAGATGATTTTTATACAGTACTTCCTCTTGTTTTGATCGGCACGCTTATCATTCAGCCTTTCTGGCAGAAGATCTATTTTGGGTATTTTCTCTTTCTTTTCCTCATTGAAATGCTTCATTGGCGTTATTTTGGGAGTCCCATCATTCCGGGAGAGATCTATAAATTCTTCACTGATTTTACAGAAGTGACTCAAGGGATCGGTAAGGAGATCCTTCTCCGTTTTGTGTTACCGGCCTTTTTTACAATTGGTATTGGCATCAGCATGCATTTTATCTTTAAGAAGTATGCAATACAAATGGCGAAGCTTCCCTTTATCGGATTCGCTCCTTTGATAGTGATCATTGTACTCGCTTACAATTTCAGTCAGGCCACCACCTTTACAATTGCTTTCAGAACAGAGCAACATTTGATCAGAAGCGGACTTGAACTCAATGCAGCTTTCTTCGGTAAATACCTTCCCTATAAACTCAGTGATAAAGCAAAAAGTGCCATTCCTGCAAAGCCATTGCCAAAGGAGATCGTCGATTGCAACTCCAATATTATTCTTGTCGTTGGCGAAAGTGCTACTTGTGTCAGGATGAGTGTTTTTGATTATACAGTGAATACCACGCCATTTTTAAGTGCACTCAAAAAAGAGAATAAACTCTTTGCAAAAAAATGTGTTCCACAAGCCACTTGTACCGATGTTTCTTTACTTTCTTTTTTCAATTTGCTTGATTCCATCGATCAATACGAAACAGTTCTCGCCGGAAAACAATTGCTTTTCAAGCTCGCGAAAGATCATGGCTATAAGACCTATTTCATTACCACGCAAAGTGCAAAAGGCTCAACGCATTACCTTGGACAAATGAATAAGAATTTTATTGATGTAGTGAAGACTAGCAAAGACATTGATCCATCGAAAGGTGACAATGACAATTGTTATGATGAAGTGCTTTTGAAGGAACTGGAAGGTATCGATCTTGAATCAGGTAAGAATTTTGTTGTTTTGCAGATGTACGGCAGTCACGAAAATTATTCGGAAAGATACCCTTCTGCTTTTTCCCGTTTTGATAAATCCAAGTACCCTTTTCCTCAAAATGCAGATTATGATAATACCTTGTTGTATACAGATCATGTATTGAATGGAATGATACAGCATCTTCAGAATAAAAGTAAGGCGCCGGCCTACTTTTTTTACATGAGTGATCATGGAGAATGCCAAGGAGAGGAAGGAGAAGATATATTCGGACATTTGATGTTCAGGAAGAATGTGGCCTCAACACCACTGCTTATGATGCCGATCAGAACCCAAAATGATTCTGCCATGAAAAGGATCATGGACTACCCTTATTTATTTTCCAATTATTTTCTTTCTTTGGAAATTGCGCGACTTCTAGGTTATGATTTTCGATATAAAGCAAGGGGGAATTACCTGATGAATGGTGTGGATCTCTGTGGTATGGACGGATATGCCTGGGTGATCGTGAATGACAGTTGCGTCCTTGATATACGTTGAGGCTTTTTAAAGAAGTCTAATTGTACATTTGCAAGGATTAGCAGGTGCTTGAAAAACCAATTTGGATCGCTTAAACACATGAGTAGCTAAATTTAACTTCTTTCAACAACTTTTCTTTTAGAAAAGCATTCAAATTTATTTCTGAATTCAACTGATTTTTGCCAAATTGCAGCCTCTATGAAACGTGAAAAAGTAAAAAGCATTTTAAGAATGAATCCTGAGAATCAGGATGTATTGGTCAAAGGATGGGTTAGAACCTTCCGAAGCAATCGTTTTATTGCCATTAATGATGGATCAACACTTCACAATTTGCAAGCCGTAGTTGATTTTGAAAAGGAAGATCCTGAGTTGTTGAAAAGAATTACTACCGGCGCTGCAATTTCAGTGAAAGGTAAATTAATTGCTTCGCAAGGTAAAGGACAATCTGTTGAACTAATTGCGGAGAAAATTGAAATATTAGGGGATAGCGATCCAGAGAAATTTCCACTGCAACCAAAAAAACACAGTCTCGAATTCTTAAGAGAGATCGCGCATTTGCGTTTTCGTACCAATACATTCGGAGCTGTTTTCCGTGTAAGAAACAGCCTGGCTTTTGCAGTACATAAATTCTTTCGCGAAAAAGATTTCGTTTATATTCATACACCGATCATCACGAGTTCAGATGCGGAAGGAGCCGGTGAAATGTTTCATGTGACCAATTTCGATATTTCAAAACCTCCCCGTGATGAGAACGGACAGGTGAATTACAAAGAAGATTTTTTCGGAAAGGCAGCGAATCTTACTGTTTCTGGTCAGCTGGAAGGAGAACTTGCAGCAATGGCATTGAGCGATATTTATACTTTCGGACCAACCTTTCGTGCAGAAAATAGCAATACAGCAAGGCATCTTGCAGAGTTTTGGATGATCGAGCCTGAAATGGCCTTTTATGATCTGAACGATAACATGGACCTCGCAGAGGAAATGCTGAAGTATGTGATCTCTTATGCATTGCAAAAAAATGCAGATGATATTGAAATGCTAGATCAACGTTTAAAAGAAGAGGAAAGTCAGAAACCACAGAATGAGAGAAGCGAAATGGGATTGCTGGAGAAATTGAAATTTTGTGTAGAGAATAATTTTGAAAGGATCACGTATACACAAGCTGTAGATATCTTACGTGAAAGTAATCACAACAAGAAAAAGAAGTTTCAATATTTGGTCGGCGATTGGGGTGTAGATCTGCAAAGTGAACACGAGAGGTACCTCGTTGAAAAGCATTTTAAGAAGCCGGTGATACTTACTGATTATCCGAAAAACATCAAGGCATTTTACATGCGTCAGAACGATGATGGAAAAACAGTTCGCGCAATGGATATTTTGTTTCCGGGAATTGGTGAAATAGTAGGAGGAAGTCAACGTGAAGAAAGACTGGATAAACTTACAACCCGAATGAATGAGATGAATATTCCTACGCATGAATTAGATTGGTATTTGGACACAAGAAGATTCGGCGCCTGTGAACATGCAGGATTTGGATTAGGATTCGAACGTCTTGTTTTATTTGTGACTGGCATGACGAATATAAGAGACGTGATACCGTTTCCAAGAACGCCAAAGAATTGTGAATTCTAAATTCGCATGAAACGCCTTTTAGCACTTGCTGTATTATTTCTATTCCTATTGAAAGCACAAGGGGCGCTTCAAAAAGCCTATTACTTGACAAAGAACGGAGATTCTGTTCATGGAAAAATTGAGGTCAGAACCATGAAGTACTTCGAAGACTCCGTTAATTATTACGAACTGCAATACGGAGTACTTTTTGTGGAATCGGGTGGAAAAGTGATATTCATTCGTCCCAACGAATCTTTAAAGGAAATAGGATTTTGGTTCGGAGGGAAAGTTCGGAAAATGCATTGTCTTGTTAGAAGAGAAGCGGCCGGAACATTCAATGTGAAGAAGAAGAAATTTATTTTCTTATCGCTGGCGCTGAATGGACCAATGGCCATTTATTCCGTCGTTCACAAGAAGATCTTCAAATTCATTGGTTTTTACAGTGATATTTCTTTTTACTCTCGAAAAGAAAAAAAACACGTGCGATGGAATTTAAGAAGAAGTACAGACGATTTCCGTTGGTTGGCAGGTAGTTGTATGGAAGCTGAACATTTCGCAAGGAACAAAGGGATCTTTGCTTTGGAAGATGCTTTTGAATTTGTTTATACTTATAATAAATATTGTTCGGAGTGAATCTTTAGATTCTGATATTGAAAGAATCCGCATCCATCGCCGCCGGAAAATTCTTTCTAAATTCTTCTAATGTCGCCTTGTTGAGTTCTGCATGAATAATACCTGTACTCCCGGGCCTTAATTTACCTATCACCTTTCCTTTTGGATCGATCACCATACTATCACCACTGTGTTCATTTCCTTTTCCGTCTTTTCCAACGCGATTCACTCCGATCACATAACATTGATTTTCGATGGCTCTTGCAATGAGTAATTGCTTCCAGGGATAAGAACGAACTTTAGGCCAATTGGCTACATAGATCAATAGATCATATTCATATTCGGGCAGCCCATTCTTCTTTTTTAATTTACTACTGTTTCTGCTCCAAACCGGAAAACGCAGGTCGTAGCAGATCAATGGACAAATATTCCAGTCACCCGTTTTCACAATGGTTTTCGATCTGCCTGCTTTGTAATGTTTGTCTTCACCCGCCATTCGGAAAAGATGTCGCTTGTCGTAGGTCTGAAATTTTCCATTTGGATGAACGAAAAAGAGACGATTGTAATATTTGCCTTTTTCTTTAACAGCAACACTTCCGGTGATACAAGCATTTTTTATTTTCGCCATATCCTGCATCCACAACAAAGTGCTTCCGAATTCTTCTGCAAAACGTTTTGGATCCATCGTAAATCCGGTTGTGAACATTTCGGGAAGGACAATAAGATCTGTTTTAGTTTTAATGGAACGGATCAGTTTTCCGAAATGAAGAAAATTGGAATTCCTGTCTTCCCAGAATATTTTTGATTGAATTAGACTCACTTTCATTGGCAGTATTTTTGAAATGCGGAAACAGCGGGTTGAATATTGTTTTTGGCTGCGAATCCGAGATCTTCGCAGGGATTTAATTTCAGATTGACCTTCACAACTCCTCTCCAGAAATAGGCTTCGTAATAGTTAGAATTAAGTTCAATACATGTATTCAGGTCGCTCAGGCATTTTTCGAATTGCTGCATCTTGCCAAGGGCTATACCCCGTTTGAAATAAAAATCCGGATCTTCAGGACTGATCTGAAGACACTTGTTATAAACGGAGATCGCTTTTTCCAGTTGATTCATTTCATTATAACAATTTCCCAATACAAATAAGGCCTTCGCCTGATCTCCTTCTCTTGAAAGAACATACTCTGCATCCTTTATTGCTTTTGGTATGTCCTTCATCAGATAATAGGCAGATGCTCTACCAACATAGGCTTTATTGTAATCCTTTAATTCAAGTACTTGATTAAAACTCTTGATCGCATCGCTGGGTTGATTCATTTTTAAGAACAACAACCCGCGATTGTAATATCCTTTAAAATTTCTTGGTCCGGCTTGAATGGCTTTGTTCAAATACTCAAGAGCTTCCTGATCTTTATTCTGCATCATTAATTCTGTTCCCAAACTATTCAAGGCTACGAACGACTCAGGATAATTTTTTATGACATCAGCATATAATGCTTCTCCATTCTTCCAAACAGAGGCTCTTGAAAAGCTTACGATTGGTAATAGGATAAGTAAGAAATATGTGGTATATTTTATGAGCATTGTTTTCTCCCCAATAAGATGAATGAAAAGAAGCGAAAAGAAGAAGAGGGAGAGATACATGTATCTGTCGGCATAAAGTGATTCACCAAAAGGAATGAATTGCAATACAAGAATCAGACTGATCACGCAGGTCTTGATGAGAGAGAAGAGTGCGAAATTTTTCTTTTTGTAGAGGAAGAAGACAAGCGTCACAAGGCTTAGTATCACAAACAACCCGAAAACAAGAATGAAATTACTGAATTCCGGATAAGGATGAAGAGCGGATAATTTTATTGGCACAAAAAAGAAGAGTAGGTACTTGAACAGTGCAAAACCGGCAAATGACAGGCGCTGATAGAATGGAAAAGCATGTGAATAATTAATGAAGAGATCGGCCGACTGTGTTTTCATGTTGATGATCCCAAAAAGCAGCGAGATCAGCAACAAAGGGATCTTGTTCAGTATGAATTTGAAGCGGAAGGAATTCTGTACATAGATGTCGAGACAAATGAAGATGAGTGGCAATATAACTGCCGAAGGTTTACTCAGACAAGACAGAAGGAAAAAAAAGTAAACTTGTAAAAGATACTTTTGTTTGTTCTCTGATTGATACTTCAAATAAGAAAGCATGGAAAGAAGTGCGAAAAAGGTCCAAAGTACATTTTTCAACTCCGAGATCCATCCTACACTTTCGATCTGTAAGGGATGAAGAAGAAAAATAACAGCTGCTAATCCGGCAGAACCCTTTGATTTGAGTAAAGACAAGGCAATACGGTACACGAAAATTCCGTTAATCAGATGGAAGATAATATTAAGGGCATGATGAGCCCCTGCGTTTGAACCAAAGATCTTCCAGGCAATTCCGTGAAGAAGCATTGTAAGTGGAATATAGTTACCTACGAAATGATCGGTAACCAAAGAAGTCAGATCAAAGGAACGAACCGAGCGATTTCTGAAAACCATTTCCGGATCATCCCAGCTTACAGCATCGAAATACAAAAAGCGATAATAAACGATAAGCGATGCGCACAAAGCAATTATCAAAACAAAATGTTCATTAAATATGTTCTTAAGGCGCTGAATCACTTAAGCAAAAATAGTATTTTTAAAGAGTGATAAAGTTGTCGGTTGTAATAATAACCTTCAATGAAGAAAAAAACATTGAAAGATGTCTGCTTTCTGTAAAGGAAGTGGCCGATGAGGTCGTGGTATTAGATTCGTTCAGTAAAGACGAGACAGAAGCGATATGTGCCAGGCATGGGGTTAAGTTCTTTCAACATGGATTTGACGGGCATATACAGCAAAAGAATCGCGCAATCACTTATGCCTCAAATCATCACGTTCTCTCGTTGGATGCAGATGAAGCTTTGGATAAAGAGCTGGTCAGATCCATACTCGAAGTCAAAAAGAATTTTGCCAAGAGTGGTTATTACATGAATCGTCTTACAAATTACTGTGGACATTGGGTGAAGCACTGCGGTTGGTATCCGGATGCAAAGCTTCGTTTATGGGATAGAACAAAGGGAGAATGGAGAGGGATCAATCCACATGATAAATACGAAATGTTTGAAGGAGATAAAGTAACAGGTCATTTGAAAGGCGACATCCTTCATTACAGTTATTTCACCGTTCAAGATCATTACAAGCAAGTAGAGCATTTCACCAATATTGCCGCAAAGGCTTATTTTGAGAAGGGAAAGAAAGCTCCTTTCTATAAACTTATTGTTAATCCCATTGCTAAATTCATTGATCACTATTTTCTACACCTTGGTTTTCTCGATGGAAAAGCAGGTTTTCAGATCTCCAGGATCTCGGCCTACGCCACCTATTTGAAGTATAAAAAATTAAAACAATTAAGCCATTCTTAATCTGCAAGATAATTTCAAGATCATACTGAGCCGAACGGACAGTATAGGCGATGTTGTGCTCACTTTGCCCATGGCCGGATGGATCAAAAAAAAGTATCCTGCCTGCAAAATCTATTTTTTAGGAAGTGCTTATACGAAAGAGATCATTGCGCTAAGTGAGTACGTGGATGAATTTATCGATTATACCGAATTGAAGAAAAGAAGTCAAACTGATCAGATCGGTTTTCTGAAAAGTTTAAAAGTGGATGCGATCGTACATGTCTTTCCGGTAAAAGAGATCGCACAACTGGCCAAACAAGCTGCAATTTCATTGCGCGTTGGCACAACGAGCCGAATTTATCACTGGTTCACATGTAACAAAAGAGTGGCTTTGTCCAGAAAGAATTCTGACTTGCATGAAGCACAACTTAATATCCAATTGCTGGGATTCTTGAATATGGAAACGAATGTTTCTTTGAAAGATATAAGTGAAATGTATGGATTCACAAAAATTCCGAATGCTTCTGAAAACATGTTGCGTCTTATAGATAAAACGAAGTTCAATTTGATCTTGCATCCTAAATCAAGGGGAAATGGGATGGAATGGGGCTTGAAGAATTTCGATGCCTTGATCAAATTATTGCCAGAAGAAAAATATAAGATCTTCCTGAGTGGAACAGAAGAGGAGGGGAAATTAATAAAAGATCTAATTCAGGGAAACCCTTCTGTCACTGATCTTACCGGAAAATTTGCGCTGAAGGAATTCATCGCTTTCATCAATTGCTGTGATGGATTGGTGGCATCCGGGACAGGTCCTTTGCATCTGACATCTGCGTTGGGGAAAAGAACAGTTGGACTTTTTCCTTCTCGTCGCCCCATCCATCCGGGAAGGTGGAAACCCATTGGAATAAACGCTTCTTATCTGGTGTTTGATGCGAACTGTGAGAAATGCAGAAAAGGTGAAAACTGTGATTGTATCTTAAGGATTGATCCTAAACAAGTGTTAGCTTTGCTGGAGAAAAAATGAGTAGTCTAAAAGATAAGGTAATTTGGATCACGGGCGCTTCTTCCGGTATCGGAGAAGCTCTTGCTTTGGATTTGGCGAAAAGAGGAGCGCGATTGATATTATCGGCTCGACGAGAAGAGGAATTAAAACGGGTAGGTTCTCTCACGAAATTACCCGAATTGGATCTGATGATACTTCCTTTCGATCTTAAGAATACTTCGGGCGCAAGTGCTTTAACAGCTCAGGTAATTAATAAATTTGGCAGGATCGATTATCTCATTAATAATGGTGGGATGAGTCAACGCAGCAGTGTTCTGGATACAAAAGAAGATATTGAGCGTGAGATCATGGAAATAAATTATTTTGCGCAAGTGAATATTGCAAAAGCTGTTCTTCCTTATATGATCCGACAAAGATCCGGTCATATTACGGTCATTAGTAGCATTGCAGGTAAATTTGGATTTTTTCTTCGTTCTAGTTACAGCGCAGCGAAACATGCGCTTCATGGATATTTTGAATCACTTCGACTCGAGAATGAAACAAACGGAATACGAGTACTGATGGTTTGTCCCGGAAAGATAAATACATCTGTTTCGTTAAATGCTATAACCGGCAAAGGCGAAAAACATGCGAAGATGGATCCAAGTCATGAAGAAGCTATGTCTGCCGAAGTTTGTGCAACAAAGATCATTAAAGCGATGTTGAATGAAGAGGAAGAGCTTTATGTTGGCGGGAAAGAATTACTCATCATTAAGATCAGAAGATTTTTCCCTTCTTTATTTTCTAAATTGATCAGGAAGCAAAGTCCTTATTGAATTAATTTCGCTTCAAATAAGTGAGAGAAATTCTTTTTCAGCTTCTCTTTTATTTCATTCAGGTCTATTTCTCTCCCTAATTCTGCCTTAAGGCTTGTTACTTTTTTATCAGTGATCCCGCAAGGAATGATATTGTTGAAATAATTCAGATCACAATTCAAATTAAATGCGAGGCCATGCATGGTTACCCATCTACTGCATCTTACTCCCATTGCACAGATCTTTCTTGCCTTACCCGGAATTTCAACATCCAGCCACACGCCGGTTTCTCCCTTGCTTCTCCCACTTTCAATCCCGTATTCTTTTAAAGTGAGAATGATTGCTTCTTCAAGCAAACGCAAGTACTTATGTATGTCCGTGAAAAAATTATCTAAGTCTAAAATAGGGTAGGCCACTAGTTGACCCGGTCCGTGATAAGTAATATCTCCACCTCGATTGATCTTGTAGTAAACTGCATCTTGTTCTTTTAATTCTTTTTCCCCGACCAACAGATTCTTTTCATCTCCACTTTTTCCAAGCGTATAGACATGTGGGTGTTCAACAAAGAGCAGATGATTTGGTGTGATCTTTTTATCTTGTTCCGAAACCTCACGATTCGATGTTTTTAATGCGACCGTTTCATTGAAAAGTTTTTCCTGCAGATCCCAGCAAAGTTTGTAATCCATTGAACCCAGGTCACGAAAGATGATATCCTTGTTTTTCATTCTGTGAAAAAACAATAAGAGAGAATTAGAATTTTGAAAGTTCCGCTTTCAAATGATCGATCACCTTCACCTCAACAGGATCAATACCTCTGATGTCAGCAATATAACAGCTGATCCAGTCACCAATATTGATGAGATAAAGAAATTGTTCCAGCTTTGAATTTCCTTTCGCATGCAGATCAATTACAGAGGAAGCGTATTTTTCAAAAATCGGTTTGCAAACTTCGTAACGTTTCACAGTTCTTTTATAGTCATAAGAAGTATGGAAGGTGATGACTGCGAGATCTTCATTTCGTACTGTCCACCCGACTAATTCATTGTGATTCATCTCTGGAAAAACGTGATGCCAGCAAAGCATTTTGCTATTCTCATTGATCTGTTGTCTGAATCGAACGGCTGCGCCTTCACAACTTCCGAGAGAATAAATAACTGGAATTTTATTGACTAATTTCTGAGCAATGTTTTGCGCTTCTTTTTTAATATCGTTCTTTTCCTTGTCTAATAATGTTATTGCATTTTTGAGATCCACAAATAGAGAATTATCTGCAAATCCTTTCGCAACAAGAATTTTTATTAATTGCACCAGAGAATAACCTATACAAGATCTGGGTGGATGACCTGATGGAATGACAATATGATCGATCTGATTCTGTTTCGCAATTTCAAGGATCTTGCCACCACTGCATACGCAGACGATCTGTGCTTTTTTAGCAAGCGCCTCATTCATTGCCTGCAATGTTTCTTCCGTATTGCCTGAATAACTTGAGATGATCACCAAGGTATTAGGCCCTGTAAATGCAGGAAGCGAATAATCTTTATTAATAAGAATGGGTACTCTGCAAGAACTTGCAACTAATTCAGAGAGTATTGTTCCTCCAATACCGGAACCACCCAGACCGGTAACAATGATCTGATGAATATTAGAAGAAGTAGAAATGATTGCCTTATCAGCTATATCATTCGCTTCTTTCAACTGAATTGTAAATCCTTCAACAAGTTCTTTCATTGCACAAAATTAATAGAATATCTTAATTTATTTTTTCCAACTGAATTCTCCTTTATCTAGAAGGATCTTTGTCTTTAAAATTGCAACCATACTTAATGAATCAGTGATCTCTCCATTCATTACTTTTTGGTACGCCTCTTCAAATGGAACTTTTATTATTCTCAATTCCTCATTCTCATCTGGTTCTGATTCCCCCTCGGTTAAGTCTGTGGCGAGGTAAATATGGCAATATTCATCTGTAACCGAGTTGCTGGTATGCATGTTACACAACAATTCCAACTTTCCGGCTACTAATCCGGCTTCTTCCTTCAATTCACGCTTGGCGGATTCGACCGGATCAATATCATGTGGCCCCCCACCTTCAATAATTTCCCAACTGTATTGTTTTAAGGGATAACGCCATTGTCCCACAAGCCAGGTATACCCTTGATTGTCAATCGGTAGTATGCCTATCGCCAGATTTTTAAAGCTAACAGTGCCGTAAAGACCATCTTTGCCGGATGGTGTTAATACATCATGCTTTTCAACCTTGATCCAAGGTGTTTCCAGTTTTATTTCACTTTTCAGTGTCTTCCAGGGGTTGTTTGGTCGCAACTCAGTCATTGAAAGTCTAAATTAACTCTTTTAAAGCCTAGTTTCACACAGTCAGAGTGTTGATTAAGTCCTTTTTTTAACGTATTTTAGTAACCAATTACCCATTAGCTTCGTAACAGTTAAGCATGAAGACCCGTTTACTTTTAATTTTTCTATTTTTTGCAACAGTTTTCAAAGCTCAGCAGACGGGTAGTTTTGTTACTTTTCCTTCTTGTGTCACATGGACGGTCATCAAGCCTAGTTGTGCTCCGGGTTGTGATGCCAAGATCATACTTTCTATTGCTCAGCCAACTTGTTTTGGAGTTGGATTTACTTTGCCTTATACAATTTTAATTGCTCCAACGGGAACTTGTCCAACTCCTGCAGGAAGTGGAACTTATAATCCTGGGACCTATACGATTTCAACAGATGCCTGTGCCTGTATAGGTTTGTATTTCGTGTCAATTACCGACAACAGCAATACGCTCTTCGATTTTGCCAATTTACCTGTAAATCAACCTAGTATACAAAGATTACCTGCGAGTACTGGTTCAGTGAATTGTGCCGGGGCTTGTACAGGATCTGTAAGTCAGACTTATTTTAACGCAACCGCTCCCTATAATTTCTCGGTATTTCCACCCAGTGGAGCAAGTTTAACCACCAGCTCAATGGGTCCACTCACCAATACCGGATTATGTACCGGTATCATGACAGTGAATGTTCTCGATCAGGCAGGATGTACTGCCACATTCACCAATAATATACCGGGTCCACCTGCCTTTAACTGGGGTGGAGTTACAACTTCTGTGAACTGTTTTGGATTTTGTACAGGTGTAGCTGCAGTGACTCCAACAGGAGGAACATCCGGTTACACTGTTAACTGGAGTACAGGGGCCACAAGTGTAATTACGACAGGGCAAACTTCTTCTATTGGCGGACTATGTGCAGGCGCAGTCGTCACGGCCTCCATTGTAGATAGTAAAGGTTGTGTTTACCCGCCATTTACGACTACGATCACCGGACCACCAGCGCTGACCGTTACCTCTACTCAAACAATGGTAAGTTGTCCGGGTGGAACAAACGGCGCTATTTCATTGACAGTTTCAGGAGGAATTGCTCCATATGCATACACTTGGACTCCCGGGCCAGGAGCCAATTCTCCAAGTATAACCGGATTAGGAGTGGGTGGTCAGACAGTAACTATTTCTTACAACGGAGGTTTATGCTCGACAACGCGAACTTTTAATATAACAGGGCCAAACGCATGGACGATCACGCCAAGTCTTAGTCATGTTCAATGTGCGGGCATGGCAAATGGTTCAGCCACATTGGTTGTGAATCCACTCAGTGGAAATGGTGGACCTTTCACCTTTACGTGGACACCTGTACCAGGAGGTGGAGTAAATACACCTACTGCGACTGGATTGACCGGGCAAACATATACATGTAATATTTTGGATGGATCCTTGTGTCCGACCTTAGCGATTGTCACGATCACTGTACCTCCTGCTTATACAATATCAGCCATTACTCAAACCTTAAATTGTTTTGGAGTTTGTAACGGAGGTGCTTCTGTACAGGTTTCCGGTGGAACTCCGGCTTACAGTTATACCTGGACGCCAAATCCTCCCGCTGGACAAGGTACAGGAACCATTTCCAATTCTTGTGTCCAACAATACACTGTAAATATTCTGGATGCAAAATTATGTCCGACATCAACGGTAATTAATATTACTCAACCTTCAAGCATTACTCCCAATGTAGCCTCAACCTCTATTACTTGTGCCGGAGCCTGCAACGGTGTTATTACAGCTACTCCCTCCGGTGGAAATTCACCTTATACATACACACTGTTAACGCCCACAGGTGGTACAATAACGCAAGGTCCGAGTGCCACAGCATCTTTGACTGGATTATGTGTTGGTATTCATACCCTTTTAATTTCCGGAGCAACCGGATGTAATCAGACATTCACGTTCAATATTCAGCAACCAAATCCACTTATTGCAAGTATTGTAAGCACTTCTGTTTCGTGTTTTAATGGTTTAAACGGTACTTTAGTTGGAAACGTAGTAGGTGGAACTCCGGGTTACTCCTTCTTATGGACCACACCTACTGGTACTGCATCCGGAGGAGCTTTAGCCGGACAAGGCGCAGGAAATTATACACTAACCGTTACTGATGCTAACGGTTGTACATCCACTGCAACAGCAGTTCTAAATCAACCTACTCAAATAACGGCAACAATTACTCCTACCAATCCGCTCTGTGCAGGTGGTCCTTGTAATGGAATTTTAAATGCAATTGTTGCGGGCGGAACACCGGCTTATATTCTTTCCTGGTCAAATGGATTTGTTGGAAATCCAAATATCAATTTATGCGGAGGTAATTATACATTGACCGTTACAGATGCGAACTCTTGCGTTAGAACATTCACTCAAAATTTAACACCTCCTGCAGCAATCACAGCTACAACTGCTACTTTAAATCCTGTTTGCGCAGGAAACTGCAATGGATCTGCAACAATTACTCCCGGTGGTGGAACTCCGGGATACACAATACAATGTAATGTTCCACCTTTGGTTTCGAATACAACAGGAGTTATTTCCGGTTTGTGTGCAGGTAATTATGTAGCGAATATCATTGATGCAAACGGATGTACGCAGCCGGTCAATTTTTCTATTGTAAATCCACCAGTTTTGTCAGTGAACATTACAAGTTTACAAACAAGTTGTAATGCCTGCACAGGAGCAGCAACAGTAGCACCTGCCGGTGGAACACCAACGTATGCCATCGTATGGACAAACACTTTAGGTGTTGTGATTGGCAATGGACTTACTGTTGTAGGTTTATGTCCTGGAAATTATACGGTCACAGTTACCGATGCTGCCGGTTGTACCGCAACGGTGAATGTATTGATCGTGCAAACAGTGAATGTTGCAATTAATATTGCTGGTGGTGGAATTCTTTGTAACAATGCGTGTACAGGTACTGCCGTTGCAACAGCAACTGGTGGGACATTACCTTATACATACTTATGGGTAGCCTCCGGACAAACAGTTCAGACAGCAGTCAATCTCTGTTCGGGTGGTCATACCGTAACGGTAACAGATCAATTAGGCTGTTCAAATACAGCCACAATTAATTTTGCGAATCCTCCAGCAATAAACGTTGCGACAGCGCAAACGAACGTGACTTGTTTTGGAAATTGTAATGGTGTGATTTCCGCTACTGCTACCGGCGGAACAGGGTTACTGACTTATTCCTGGATGCCGGGTGGAGCCAGTACTTCATCCATTACCGGATTATGTGTTGGGCCATATAGTTTGACAGTAACGGATGCCAATGGTTGTCCAAGAAATTTGAGTTTTTCAATAACACAAAATCCATCTATTTCTCTTACGTTCACCGCTACAACTCCAACAGGTTGTGGAGTTAATAATGGAAGCATATGCGTAACTGCATCGGGTGGAAATGGTGGTCCATATACTTATACATGGTTCCCGGTTGGTGGTAATGCTCCATGTGCAACCGGACTTGGTGCTGGTGCTTATTCCGTGATCGTTTCAGATGGAGTTTGTACCAATACCATTGCAACAGCTTTATCAAATCCGGCAGGACCTTCTTTAACTGTCAACTCTACCAGTGTAACATGTTTTGGAGGAAATAATGGAACAGCTACGGTTGTTGCATCGGGTGGAGGTCCTTATACCTTTACCTGGTCACCTGCCACTGTATCTGTGGTTGCAGGTGCCACTACAACTGCCTCAAGTTTAAATTCCGGCACATATAATATTTCTGTTCAGGATATGATCACGAATTGTATCACGTCACAGACCCTTAATATTTCACAACCACCGGCGCTGACCGTTACCTCTTCTTTTACCAATCCATTGTGTAACTCAAGTAATAATGGAACAATAGTCATCAATACCAGTGGGGGAACTCCGACTTATACGTTTAACTGGGCACCTGCACCGGGTGGTGGGCAAGGAACACAAACTGTTACAGGATTGGGTACAAATATTTATACTGTAACAATAACGGACGCAAATTTATGTGTGCGTACTCGCACTTTCAATGTGGTTGCGCCTCCTGCACTAACACTTACTACAACATTCACAAATGTACTTTGCTTTAATGCATGTAACGGAACCGCTTCAGCAAATGCTACAGGTGGAACTGCTCCAATTACCTATTCATGGCTTCCGGTTGGAGGCTTCTCCGGATCGATCACTCCTTTGGTAAATGGTTTATGCCCGAATGTTTATACGGTGATTGCAACAGATGGAAATTCATGTACAGCTGTTAGAAGCGTTACGATCACACAACCAAGCGCATTAACGAGCACATTGACCTTCCAGAATGCAAGTTGTTCAAACTCTTGTAACATTACGGCATCTGTTGTTGCAGGTGGAGGAACACCTGCGTATACATATTCCTGGTCTGCTGGACCTTCAACATTAGCAACTATAGGTGGTTTATGTCCGGGTGCAATGTCTGTAACTGTAACTGACAGTAGAGGTTGTTTCACAACAACTGCATTCACACCAACAGCACCGGCACCTTTCACTGCAACATTAATTCCAACCAGTCCACTTTGTAACGGTGCATGTAACGGAAGTATCACAACGAATCTCGCCGGTAATCAGGGAACCGTCAGTTTTGTTTGGGCTCCGGCCGGGGTTGGGCAAAATCCAACTGGACTATGTGCAAGCAGTTATACTTTGGTGGCAACGGATGCAAGTTCATGCCAGACAAATGCTGTTGTCACTCTAACAAATCCTCCTGCTGTATTAGCAAATGTCACTACAACAAATCCTGCTTGTAATGGAAATTGCAATGGTATTGCGGTAAGTAATGCAACGAATGTCACTGCTCCTGTGAACTACACTTGGTTGCCGGGCGGGCAAAATACTTCTTCCATCACCGGACAATGTGCAGGAAACTACACCCTGATGATTCGGGATAATAATCAATGCACAGTAACTACAGTAGTTACTTTAACCAACCCACCTGCAGTTACGATCAATCCGGCAGCCACTCCAGCAAGTTGTGGTTTGAACAATGGTTCGATCACTGTAGTAGTATCGGGGGGCACACCTACTTTTAACATTACCTGGCTACCTTTAGGAATACCGAATGGATCTGTTGCATCTAATCTAGGTGCCGGAGTGTACACTGTCAATATTACCGATGTGAATAATTGTACAAATTCTGTCACTATACCATTAAGTAATGCAAACGGTCCAAGCGTTACTCCTGTAAGTTCTATGAGTGTTGCTTGTAACGGTTCTTGTACCGGAGGAGCAACTGTGAATCTTGCATTGATATCAGGAGGAACAGCACCATACAGTGCGAGTTGGCTGGTTCCACCTGCCCCTAGTTCAGTAAATCCTGTGAATGGGTTATGTGCGGGTACTTATACCGCTCAGATCACGGACAATAGTCTTCCAAGTGCTTGTATTGTATTTACAACCGTTACCATAACGCAACCATCTTCATTGATCATCAATCCAAGTTTCACTTTACCAACATGTAATGGCATATGTAACGGAGTTATCAATCTTAATACTTCGGGTGGTACACCAGGATATAATTATAATTGGAATCCACTTGGACCGAATAACTCCCCAATATTGAATAGCGCATGTTCAGGCAACTATAACATACAAATTACGGACGCGAATGGATGTGTTGTAACAAAGACAGTGAACTTACCTGCAGCAATGAACATGACTGCTCTTTTCAGTGCTTCCCAAAATCAATGTTTTGGTAATTGTGCAGGATCAATAACTATTACACCTTCGGGTGGAGCTCCTGCAATGAATACCAGCTGGAGTAACGGACAATTCGGAAATGTTGCTACCAACTTATGTAATGGAACTTACACTGCATTGGTAACAGATGCAAATGGATGTACCAATACATTCACTCAAGCAATAATTTCTCCATCGCAAATAACTGCTACTTCTTCTATTGCAGCGCCCGGTTGTAGTTTATGTAATGGTGCAGCAACTATCACTCCGGCAGGTGGAGCAGGAGGACCTTATCAATTTGCATGGACCAACGGAGCTTTGACTTCAACAGTCAATAACTTGTGTGCGGGTCTTTATCAAGTGTTGGTGACTGATGTGAACAGTTGTACTGTCACACAAAACGTAATGATCAGTAGTGTGAATGGGATCACTGGTCAGAACTTCACCGTTCAGCCTGTAACTTGTGCAGGAAACTGTAACGGAGCAGCAACTGTTTCTCCAATTGGAGGTGCACCTGTGATCACATTCAGTTGGATCGCACCATCTTCAACTTTAAGTTCCATCTCAGGATTGTGTCCAGGAAATTATTTTGTTCAGATGACAGATGCTAATGGTTGTATTCGTACAGCATCCACAACGATCAATGCCGTAAATGCACTTTCGATAGCTCCATTCGTGCAGCCTCCAACTTGTGGTCTAAATAATGGAACGATCAGTATTGTTCCTTCAGGAGGTACTCCGGGATATACAGTGAACTGGGCTCCACCATTGGCAGGCACCAGCACCATTCAAACAGGTTTGCAGGCAGGTGTTTATTCTGCATCAATCACAGACGCGAGTGGTTGTGTGATCACTCAATCATTTAACTTGAGTAATTCTACAGCACCGATTATTACATTCACGCAGACGAACATTAATTGTGCTGGCGCATGTAACGGTTCAATTGTTGTTGAAGCAACAAGCACATCAGTGCCTTTATCGTACACATGGAGTGCAGGAGGAAGCAATACAACAGTTGTGACAGGTTTGTGTCCGGGCGTAGTCATTCTTACAGTTCAGGCTTTCAATGGATGTAAAGCATTCCAGTCATTTACGATCACAGAAAAGCCAGGATTACAATTAAGTCTTTCTAATGCGGTTCAGCCCAAGTGTAACAATGATTGTAACGGTGCAATTACATTAATTCCAAGCGGAGGTACATTGCCTTATACCTTCTCTTGGTCTCCAAGCAGCATGACGACCAATCCTGCAACCAGTTTATGTGCCGGACCAGGTACCATAACCATTTATACAGGAACGGTAACAGATGCACTTGGATGTAAAATAACTGAAACAATTAGCTTGATCAATCCTGCTTCATTAACTGCTGTAAGTTCTCAAACCAATTCAAGCTGTAGTTCCATTGCAGACGGATCAGCTTCGGTATTGGCTGCGGGTGGTACACCAACATTCAACATTAGCTGGAACGGACCTGGAACATTCACTGCTAATACAGCATCCATAGGCAATGTACTGGCGGGAAATTATACTGTTACCGTAGTGGATTCAAGAAGTTGTACACAAACAACAACGTTGAGCATTGTTCCAACTATAACTATTGATGCAAATGCTGGATTAGATCAATCATTCTGTACTGGCACAACTGCATTGCTGACAGGTACTAATTCATCCGGCGCAGTTTCCTATGCTTGGTTTGTTGCACCGGTGCCATCTCCTTCAGTTGCAAACACCGTTTCAACTGTAGTGATGCCTTCAGTTGGATCTACAACCTATATTTTAGTTGCTACTTCAAGTGTTGCGAATTGCTTCGATCAGGATACGGTTGTTGTGAATTCACTTGCATTACCATTTGTTGATGCCGGCCCATCGTACACTATTCCTATTTATTCAACAATAGGTATCGGAGGAGCACCAACAAGTACAGGTTCTGCTACTTATACTTGGATTCCTGCCTTCACACTCGATAATGCATTCGTTCCGAATCCAACAGCTTCTAACACCGTGAATACTACATACACTGTTATTGTGGTAGATCCTACAACGGGATGTACTGCCAGCGATACCATGCAGGTGATCTTATACCCACAGATCATCATTCCAAATGGATTCAGTCCTAATGGTGATAGCAGGAATGATAAATGGGTGATCGATAACATTCAACAGTTCACTGAGAATGTTGTTGAGGTCTATAACCGTTGGGGTGAATTGTTGTTCATGAAAAAAGCTTACAATGGTGAGTTTGATGGTAAGTACAATGGAAAAGACCTTCCGGTTGGAACTTATTATTACATCATTAATTTGAATCATCCTGCATATACAAAACCGTTCACAGGACCATTAACGATATTCCGATAGCGCATGTTAAAAAGGATCTGCATAGTATTATTTTGTTTGAACGGGATCGTTTCGTTTGCACAGCAATTACCACAGTACACACAGTATATGTTGAATGAACTGGCGATCAATCCTGCTGTAGCCGGAAAAGAGGAATATGCCGATGCACGATCGAATAACAGACTTCAGTGGATTGGAATAACGGACGCACCAAGAACTTACATGCTCACCGTTCATGGTCCGATAACATTAAAGAATATGGGAGTAGGGATGCATTTGTATACAGACATAGTCGGACCAACCAGAAGAACAGGAATAAATTTCTCCTATGCATATCATTTGAAATTGAAAGATGACATGAAGCTCTCGATGGGTTTAAGTGCGGGAGTTCTACAATGGGGAATAGACGGACATAAATTGATTTTGCATGATAGCGGTGATGAGAACCTTGTTACCAATTACCAGACAACATACGTACCTGATTTTGGAACAGGATTGTATTTTCACAAAAAGGACAGGTTTTATTTTGGATTGAGTGTTCCACAATTGTATCAGGCAAAGATCGGTCTTTATGAAAAGAATAGCCAAAGTAAACTGATAAGTCATTTCAACTTAAATGGAGCTTATAAATTCGACTTGAATGAAGATTTCAAAATTGAACCATCTTTCCTGCTTAAGTATGCAATACCAGCCCCTCCAAAAATTGACGGAGGAGTGAGGGTTATCTATAAGGAAATGATATGGTTAGGAGGCGCATACAGACATAATGACGCATTTACTGCCCTGATCGGATATTTGTACAAGAATTACCTGATGATTGGATACTCTTACGATTATACCACTACGAATATCAGAAAGTATTCATCAGGCACTCATGAGATTATGCTTGGAATAAGATTCACTAAAAAACAAGCATCTACCTGGGAACAGGAAGCAACAAAATAAGCTTCCAAATAAATCATACTTTTCTTGTTTTTCTTTTAAATAATGATGTAAGGCATTGAGCGCCTTCATTCTCAAAAATCACTTATTTAGAATGATTATAAATTAACTAGTGTGTTAAAAAAAATAAAAAAAACCGAGCTTAATTCTTAATCTTCTGTTAAATTTGCCAACGTTATATGTCATTTATTTGTCATTTAAAGGCGACTTAAAAAGATTTAAATTTTCTCATTTTCATATGAAAAAAAACATGTCCCGGATTTCGGTTAAGACACTCATAGCAGTGGTTCTTACCATGTTTGTATTTACCAAGGCAATTCATGCGCAGGATGGAGCCAAGCTATTCAAACAAAATTGTGCTGCTTGTCACGCTTCACACACTGATCAGAAATTAACCGGACCGGGTTTAAAGGGAGTTTTTGACCGTGCTCCAAAGGGCGACTGGTTGAAGAATTGGATTCTCAACAATGAAAAACTGATCAAGGGTGGTGATGCTTATGCCAATAAGATTTACAATGATTATGGTAAGGCCGCAATGACTGTTTTTGAAGGACAATTATCGGATAAAGATGTAGAAGCCATCTTAGGATTTATCAAAGCACCTCCTCCTGCTGCACCTGGTGCTCCAGCATCTGCTGTTGTTTCTCAAGGAACAGAAAACGAAGAAGGATCTAAAGTAGAGCCACTTTACCTGATCTTAGGAATTATTGTTATTCTGGCTATTTTAACGGGTGCTATTCGAAGTGTAAGAACTTCTATGCAAAATGCTGTTAATCGCAGTCAAGGGAAATCAGAGAATCCTGATCTTACTTTCTGGGAAGAAGCAAAAGCATGGATTGGAACGAATCGCCGTTTGGTTGGTGTATTTTGCATTGTCATTGCATTTATGGGAATGAAATCCTGCTGGGATGCATGTTTTAACATCAGCGTTTATTACGATTGGAAAACAAAAAAAGGATACAAGCCAGAACAGCCAATTAAATTCTCTCATAAATTGCACGCAGGTGATAATGAGATCGCTTGTCAGTATTGCCACAGTTCTGTTGAAAAATCCCGTCACTCCGGAATTCCTTCTGTGAACATTTGTATGAACTGTCACAAAGCAATTCAAACCGGACCTCAATACAAAGAAAAAGAAATTGCCAAGATCTATGAGGCGGCAGGTTTTGATCCTACCACAATGACTTACGATAAATCAAAGGAAAATCCAATTGCCTGGATCAAAGTTCATAATCTTCCTGATCATGTTTACTTCAATCACTCACAACATGTCGTTGTTGGTAAATTGGATTGCGCTAACTGCCATGGTAACGTAAAAGAAATGACAGTTGTTGAACAGAAAAATCCTTTAACGATGAAATGGTGTATCGATTGCCACAGAAAAACACAAGTGGCAATGGAAGGAAATGCCTATTACGATAGAATGCATGCTGCCCTTAAAAAGAAGTATGAAGGTAAGTACGATGTGAAATTCACAGTGGATAAGATCGGTGGTCTGGAGTGTGGAAAATGTCACTATTAATTAAATTAACATTAAGAATAAAATACTGATGTCTATGTCAAAAAAGTATTGGAGAGGCCTTCCGGACCTGCATAACAGCCCGGAGTTTCAAGAAAAACACAAAAATGAGTTTGCTGACCCTCTTCCTGTTGATGAGTTCTTAAACAGCGATGAAGCAAAAGAGAACAATGGGACTTCTCGTCGCGATTTCCTTAAGGTAATGGGCTTTTCCACTGCTGCGGTTGCATTGGCTGCATGTGAAACTCCTGTGATCCGTTCGATCCCATATTTAGTGAAACCTGAAGAGGTAACTCCTGGAGTTGCTAACTTCTACGCGTCAACTTTTTATGATGGGCATGATTATGCCTCTATCCTTGTGAAGACACGTGAAGGTCGTCCGATCAAGATCGAGGGGAATGATCTTTCAAAAGTATCTCATGGTGGAACAAGTGCACGCGTTCAGGCATCTGTATTAAGCTTGTATGATGGAGCGAGATTAAGAGGCCCGAAAGTGAAAGGTGCAGACTCAACTTGGAAAGCAGCTGATGATGCAGTTGCTGCCGGTTTAAATTCCGGAGGTGCAATCAGAATCCTTACTTCTACCATCATCAGCCCTTCAACCAAGGCTGTTATCGCGGAATTCGTAGCAAAATATCCAAATACAAAACATGTATCTTATGATGCTGTTTCTTATAGTGCATTGAATACTGCAAACAAAAATGTATTCGGAAAATCTGTTGTTTCTTCTTATGATTTTTCTAAAGCAAAGACCATTGTAGGAATAGCCTGTGATTTTCTTGGCAACTGGTTAAACCCAATTGAATTCGCAAAACAGTATTCTACTACCAGAAAAGTAACAAAAGAAAAACCTGAAATGAGTAAGCATATTCATTTCGAAGCTAACATGTCTCTTACTGGTGCAAATGCAGATAACCGTTATATGGTGAAACCTTCCGAATTAGGTAAGGTAACTTTGGCGTTATTCAATGAGGTTGCAGGTGCTACAGGAAATGCAAAAGCAAACGGAGAGGAAAAGATTGGAAATGCTGATGCCACAAAAGCTATTAAAAAAGCAGCAGAAGAACTGATCAAGAATAAAGGACAATCTTTAGTTGTTTCCGGAATCAATGATGAAGGAATTCAAACATTGGTGAACGGTATAAATAAAATGCTTGATAACTACGGAAAGACTGTAGATGTTGAAAATTATTTTAACTTGAAACAAGGTAATGATGCTGAGTTTATTGAATTGATAAATGACATGAGTGCAGGTAAAGTAGGAGTGTTGATGACTCATAACTGCAATCCTGTTTATACCACACCGTCGTCGTTGAAATTTGCAGATGCATATAAAAAAGTTGCCGTGAAAGTTTCATTTGCACAGGTATTAGATGAAACTGCAACATTGGCTGATGTTGTTTGTCCTGATCACAATTTCCTTGAGTCATGGGGAGATGCAAATCCTAAACGTGGGCATTATTCGTTACAGCAACCAACGATCAATCCTATTTTTGCACAACCTCGTCATGAAGGAACTCGTCAGTTCCAAAACAGTATTCTTAAATGGGCAGGTGTAAAAGCAGATTACCTTACTTATTTACAAGGTTTCTGGAATAATCATGTATTCCCTGCTCAAGGAAAATATATTGATTTCGAAACATTCTGGGCAAATGCTTTGCATGATGGTGTTGTAAAAGTTGCAGTTCATAAAGTGAATAATACCATTGCGCCAATTGCGAAAGATTCTACGGGAAATCCTTTATTGAACGGTATTGCCGTGGCAATAAACGAACTTTCACCTGATTCAGTTAAAGTAGAAGAAGCTCCAAAAAAAGAAGAGAAAGTCGCAGTAGTAGAAGAAGTTCTTCCTACACCGGATTACAATAAAGCAGCCTTAACTGCAACTTCTGCAAAAGGTGGTGCCATGGAGATCTTTGTTTACGAGAAGATCGGTTTAGGAAATGGAAATTATAGTAACAATCCTTGGCTAATGGAATTACCAGATCCTATCTCTAAAGTTACTTGGGATAATTACATCACCATGTCTCCTGCTGATGTTAAGTCAATGGGATTAAATGAAATGCTTCGTCAGGATATAGATGGAAGCGTTGTTGATGTTACTGTGAACGGAGTTAAAGTTACAGCTCCGGTATTCCCACAACCAGGACAAACGCCCGGAACAATTGGTTTAGCTTTAGGTTACGGAAGAACTGCTGAAAGCTTAAAAGTTTGTAAAGATATTGGTGTGAATGCGTATCAGTTATTTTCTGTAAATGAGAACAACATTCAACCTTTTGGAGTTGCCAATGTTTCTAAGGCAGAAGGCAAGCACATGTTTGCAGCTACACAAATTCAGCATACGATCATGGGACGAGAAGAATTTTTACTTCGCGAAACATCAATCGGAGAATATAAGGAGAAAGATAAAGAGTACTATAATCCTGCTGCGATGCTTCCTGTTCATGGAGGTGGCAAAAAGCACGTAAGTGAAATCGATCTTTACGGAGCATTTGAAAGACCAAATCATAAATGGGGATTGACAATTGATATGTCAACTTGCATTGGCTGTTCAGCTTGTGTTGTTGCTTGTACTTCAGAAAATAACGTTGCAGTTGTAGGAAAAGAAGAGGTTAGCAAAACCAGGGATATGTTCTGGCTTCGTATTGACAGATATTACACGTCTGACGTTACCAAACAGTCTGCAGATGCGCATGGATTAATGGAAACCAAGAAAATGTACATTGATATGGAGAATCCTTCACATAATCCGAAGGTTACTTTCCAGCCAATGATGTGTCAGCATTGTAACCATGCACCATGCGAGAACGTATGCCCTGTATTAGCTACAAGTCATAGCACAGAAGGATTGAATATGATGGCTTATAACCGTTGTATTGGAACCCGTTACTGCGCAAACAACTGTCCGTTTAAAGTACGTCGTTTCAACTGGTTTAATTATAACACCAACGAGATGTTCGCAGATATCAATCCAACTCAATCAGAATTAGGAAGAATGGTGCTGAACCCGGATGTGGTTATAAGAGAGCGTGGTGTGATGGAGAAATGTTCGATGTGTCAGCAAAGACTACAGGCAGGAAAATTGGCCGCCAAAAAAGCAGGTACTCCATTGCAAGATGGTTCAATAAAAACTGCTTGTCAACAGGCTTGTCCTACCAACGCGATCATGTTTGGTGATGTGAATGATGAGAATGCAGAGATCACAAAGTGGAGAGCAGATGATAAGAACTATGTATTACTCGAAGAATTAGGCGTGAAACCAACTGTATCTTACTTGTTGAAAGTAAGAAATGTGGAGGAAAAGATCACGTTATATGGAGAAGAAGAAAAAACTCCTTCACACGGAAAACATGAAGAACATAAAGAGGAAAAACACTCATAATAGTATTATTAACACATTCATAGATTAGTATGCACGCAGAATCAGAAATCAGGATACCATTGATACTCGGTAGCAAAAGTTACCGCCAGATCACTGACGATATTATCGCACCTATTGAAGGTAAAGCGGCCAGAGGATGGTACGTTTTAATAGCAATTTGCTCAATTTGTTTCCTTTGGGGTATAGGTTGTCTTGCCTATACTATTGGAGTAGGTATCGGGGCATGGGGAAGTAACAACGGAGTTGATTGGGCATGGGACATTACAAACTTCGTTTGGTGGATCGGTATCGGTCACGCTGGAACATTGATCTCCGCTGTGCTTTTATTATTCCGTCAAAAATGGCGTATGGCGATCAATCGTTCTGCAGAAGCGATGACGATATTCGCTGTTTGTTGTGCCGCTATTTTCGTATTGCTGCACACAGGGCGTCCATGGTTGGATTATATGTTATTCCCTTTACCAAATCAATTTGGTTCATTGTGGCCAAACTTTAACTCACCTCTATTATGGGATGTGTTCGCTGTAACCACTTATGCAACTGTTTCAATTGTATTCTGGTATATTGGTTTGATCCCTGATTTTGGAATGATTCGCGACAGAGTGATCAAACCATGGCAAAAGAAAATGTACGGTTTGCTTTCTTTCGGATGGGGTGGAAGTGCTCGTCACTGGAGTCGTTTTGAAGAAGTATCCTTGGTACTTGCAGGACTTTCAACGCCTCTTGTATTTTCGGTACACTCCATCGTATCCTTTGACTTCGCAACTTCAGTAGTACCAGGATGGCACACCACCATCTTCCCTCCTTATTTCGTTTCCGGTGCCGTATTCTCTGGATTTGCAATGGTATTAACGCTAATGTTAACCGTGCGTAAGATCTATAAGCTGGAAAGTTATTTGACCATCAAGCACATCGAATACATGAACATCGTGATCATCACTACAGGTTCAATTGTAGGTGTAGCCTATCTTACAGAATTATTCGTTGCTTGGTATAGTGGAGTAGAGTGGGAGCAATATGCTTTCCTAAATCGTGCTACCGGACCATTGGCATGGAGCTATTGGATCATGATGAGTTGTAACGTGCTTTCGCCACAGTTATTCTGGATCAAGAAGATTAGAACTTCTATTGTAGCAACCTTTATTCTTTCTATTGTCGTGAATATCGGAATGTGGTTTGAACGTTTTGTGATCATTGTTCCGACACTTTGCCGTACCTACCTTCCTTCAACATGGAATACATATACCCCTTCATTTATCGATATCGGGATATTTGTTGGAACGATCGGAATGTTCGGAACATTGTTCTTGTTGTTCTCACGCTACTTCCCTGTAATTGCACAGGCAGAGCTAAAAACCATATTAAAATCTTCCGGCGAATCACAGAAACAAGCTGCAAAAGGACATTCACATTCACACTAAAATATTATTCAGAATATGGGAGCAACCGCAATAAATAAAAACATCATTCATGGGATCTTTGGAGACGAAGAGCCATTGTTGGAAGCATGTAAGAAATTAAGATCTTCCGGAATCAGGATCAAGGAGGTTTATTCACCAATGCCGATTCACGGTATAGATGGTGTTATTGGTGTACCTCGTACACGTTTGGCGATCTGTGCATTTATTTATGGACTTACCGGACTAGGTTTAGCAACATTGATGATGTGGTATATGATGGTAAGTGATTTCCCGAACGATGTAGGTGGAAAACCAAATTGGCAGTACTACTTGAACATTCCAGCCTTCATTCCAATTACTTTTGAAAGTGTAGTTTTCTGTGCTGCTCACGGTATGGCCTTAACATATTTACTTCGCTGCTGGCTTGTTCCAGGAACAAAAGCAAAGAACCCGGACCCTCGTACAACTGACGATAAATTTATGATCTACCTTGAACTTACTGAAGAACAAAGCAAGAAAGCGGAAGAGATCATGAAAAGTAATGGAGCTGAAGAAGTAAACTACAAAGGCTCCATTCATATTGAACCAACTTATGTTTTAGAAGAAACACACTAGTATTTTTACAATGAGAAAACAGTATTACACAGTTAAAATTGCATTGGGTACAGCCTTCTTAGGTTTACTAATGGCAGGTTTAACATCTTGCGGCAAAAAGGACGAAAATAGTCCGGGTATTGAATTCATGCCTGATATGTATCGCTCTCCTTCATTGGAATATTATCAAACTCATACAATTGATGGTATGGTAGAGAATAATGCAAAGCTTCCTGTCAAAGGAACTGTTGCACGTGGTTTTATGCCATATCCATATCCAAATACGCCTGAAGGTTATGAAAAAGCAGGAGCAAATCTGAAAAATCCGTTAACTGTAAAGTCGCGTGAAGAATATGAGAAAGAAGGAGAAGTGATCTACGGAAAATTCTGCATGCATTGTCATGGTGCCAGTGGTGCTGGTGATGGAAAGGTTGCTGACAAATTGCCTGGACCTCCTCCAGCCTATAGTGGTGCTTTGAAAAATCTTTCGGAAGGAAAGATCTTTCATTCTATTACTTACGGAAAAGGAACAATGGGATCTCATTCAAGCCAGTTAACGCAGGAAGAGAGATGGAAACTTGTGTATTTTGTTCAGAAATTACAAGGACCAAAAGAGGCACCGGTAGCTGACAGCGTGAAAACTGAATCCGTAACAAAAAAATAATTGAACTAATTAGATTAACGATATGAATACTGATAAATTAAATTTCACCTTCCCGTCAAAAACAAAAATGCTTTCATTTGCATTGATGGCTGTCGGCTTGGTTTGCATCATAATGATGTTCATGATGGATAAGGGCAATGAAGAAGAGCATTATCATGCCGGTACTCGTGCATGGAGCAATGTTTTTGTCGGAGCATTTTTCTTTACAGCTTTATCACTCGCTGCGGCTTTCTTTCTGGGCCTCCAATATGCTGCTGAGTCGGGATGGTCTACAACTATAAAAAGAGTGATTGAAGCGGTTACAGCTTACCTTAAGTGGGGACTTTGCTTCCTTCTTTTGTTGTTTATTCTTGGTCAGATGCATGTTCATCACATCTATCATTGGATGGCTGATGGAGTGGCTACTCCCGGACATGCAAATTACGATGAGGTGATTGCAGCTAAGATCGGATACTTCGGCACTTTCTGGTGGATCAGAACTATTTTGTACATGGTAGGTTGGTATTATTTTACAATGAAGCTTTGCAAGAATTCTGAGGAAGCAGACAAACTGGATATTGATGTGAACAACAGTTATCATTGGAAGAATATCAAATTAGGTGCGTGGTTCATGGTTCTTTTCGCTGTCACTTCATCTACTTCTTCATGGGATTGGCTGATGAGTATTGATACACATTGGTTCTCTACTCTTTATGGATGGTATATCTTCTCCGGAATGTGGATCAGCGCAATTATTGCAATCACTATTTTGGTCATCTGGCTGAGAAAATTAGGGTATCTTGAATTTGTAACGGAAAGTACTATTCACGATATGGGAAAATGGATGTTTGCTATTTCCTTTCTTTGGACCTACCTGTACTTCTCGCAATTCATGTTGATCTGGTATGCAGATATTCCTGAAGAGGTGATCTACTTTCAAACAAGATGGGAAAGTTACAAAGCCTTGATGTGGACTGTATTCTTTATAAATTTTGCTTTCCCTATGGTGATGTTGATGAGTCGCGATAGTAAAAGAAACTTCTTCTTCCTGATGTTCATTGGCACGATCATCTTTATTGGACATTACCTAGATTTGATCATGTGTGTTATGCCTGGAACAGTTGGACATTCATGGACAGGATTAAGCTGGATGGAAATGGGCCCTTTCTTCTTTTTCTTGGGTTTATTCATGTTTGTTGTGTTGACTGCTCTTGCGAAAAAACCATTACTCGTGAAAAATCACCCTTTCCTCCAGGAAAGTTTACATCATTCAACCTGATCAACATATATTAAAAAAAAGATAAAAGCTAAAAAAACCTACCGACTATGAATTTTTTGATCATACTATCAATCGTACTCCTGATAATTGCCGGACATCAATTATTAAGGATAATTGAATTAAGCAGAGGTTTAAAGAAGACCACAGAATGGAAGGTATCCGATTCTGACAATAATATGATGGGAAAAGCAATGTTTGCTTTTATGATCTTCTTCTTTGTTTTCTTTTTCTGGCAAGTAGCTCGCTGGAATGAGCGTTCACTTCCTCCAGCTTCATCTGAGCATGGCGAGAAGATCGATGCGCTATGGGATTATAACATGTATTTGATCACATTTGTTTTTATCCTGACAAATTCATTCCTGTTCTTCTTTGCGTATAAGTACAGAGGAAACAGCAAGGCTACCGCGAAATTCTTCGCGCATGATAACAGACTTGAAATGCTCTGGACTATCGTTCCTGCAGTTGTTTTGGCGTTCGTGATCATTTTTGGATTAAAGTATTGGAACGAGATTACAGATGATGCTACGGATCCCAATAAGGTAGTAGTTGAACTTTACGCAAAACAATTTGACTGGACGGCTCGTTATGCCGGTAAGGATGGAAAATTAGGAACAACTGATTACAGACAGATCAGCGGCTCAAACGCAGTAGGAATGGATACAAGTGATGTTGCCGGTAATGATGACGTGATAGTAAAAAACGAATTTCATATCCCGGTGGGTCGTGAAGTTGAGTTCCAGATTCGTTCCCGCGACGTGATACATAGTGCTTATCTCCCACACTTCAGAGCACAAATGAATGCTGTTCCGGGAATGATCACATATTTCAAATTTAAACCAACGAAGACAACTGCAGAACAAAGAAAAGACCCTTACACGATTAAGATGATGGAAGGGATAAATAGTCAACGTGCTAAAGAAGGTAAAGAGCCGGTAAGTTTTGATTATCTTTTATTATGCAATAAGATCTGTGGTGCTTCTCACTTCAATATGCAAATGAATGTTATTGTGGATACAGAAGCAGATTACAACTCTTGGATCGCAAAACAAAAGGCAGTAAAAACATTAGCCGATAAAAATTAATAAATAAAATACAGGTAGATATGGCATCTGAAAAAAATGCAGCATTAGAAAAAGAACATTTGGCTCACCATGATCATGCTCATGGACACGATGATCATCATGAGCACGAAGAAAATTTTGTGACGAAGTATGTCTTCAGTCAGGATCACAAAATGATCTCTCGCCAATTCCTTATCACTGCCGTGGTAATGGCCGTGATCGCAATGGTCATGTCCATCATATTTCGTATGCAGTTGGCATGGCCGGGCGAAAAATTCGGATTTATCAATGCAATGCTCGGAGATAAGTGGGGAAAGGATGGTATCCTAGATCCGAATATGTATCTCGCCCTTGTTACAATTCATGGTACCATCATGGTATTCTTTGTTTTAACGGGTGGACTTAGTGGAACATTCAGTAATCTTTTGATTCCCTATCAGATCGGTGCACGCGATATGGCATCCGGCTTTCTGAACATGCTTTCTTATTGGTTCTTCTTTATTTCAAGCGTGATCATGTTAGGATCTTTGTTCATTGAAGATGGACCTGCTTCCGGTGGTTGGACGATCTATCCTCCTCTTTCAGTTCTTCCAGAAGCAATTCCAGGATCTAAACTGGGAATGACCTTATGGCTGATCTCCATGACGCTGTTTGTAGTTTCAGCTCTATTAGGTGGTTTGAATTATATTATTACGATCATCAATTTAAGAACTCAAGGAATGAAAATGACTAGAATGCCATTAACTATTTGGGCGTTCTTAATCACTGCGATAATTGGTGTGCTTTCCTTCCCTGTACTCGTATCCTGCGTATTACTTCTTATAATGGACAGAGGCTTTAATACCTCTTTCTATTTATCTGATATTTACATTGGAGGTCGCCCATTGGATGCCAGTGGTGGTAGCCCTATCTTATTTGAACACTTATTCTGGTTCTTAGGACACCCTGAGGTTTACATCGTTCTATTGCCTGCTTTGGGTATTACTTCTGAGGTTATTTCAACTCAATCACGTAAACCTATCTTCGGATACAGAGCCATGATCGGATCCATGTTGGCAATTGCCTTCCTTTCCTTCATCGTTTGGGGTCACCATATGTATTTAACCGGAATGAGTCCTTTCCTTGGATCTGTTTTCGTGTTCACTACATTACTAATTGCAATTCCTTCTGCAGTGAAGGCGTTCAACTACATTACTACATTATGGAAAGGTAACATTCAGTATACACCTGCTATGCTTTTCTCAATTGGATTGGTTTCATCATTCGTATCAGGTGGTGTAACAGGTATCATTCTCGCAGATTCTACTTTGGATATCAATGTACATGATACCTATTTCGTTGTTGCGCACTTCCACATCGTAATGGGATTAAGCGCGATCTTCGGTATGTTTGCAGGAGTTTATCACTGGTTCCCTAAATTATTCCTTCGTATGATGAATAAGAAATTGGGTTATGTGCACTTCTGGGTGACGTTCATATGCGCCTACGGAGTATTTTTCCCAATGCACTTTTTAGGTTTGGCCGGTGTGCCAAGGAGGTACTATACAAACAGTGAATTCCCAATGTTCGATAATTTGGTTGACATCAATGAGATCGTTACCATCTTCGCAATCGTTGGAGCAATTGGTCAGGGTGTATTTCTATTCAACTTCTTCTACAGTATCTTCAGAGGAGAAAAAGCACCACAGAATCCTTGGAATTCGAATACACTTGAGTGGACAACACCAATGGCAAACATACATGGTAACTGGCCAGGTGAATTGCCAACAGTGCACCGTTGGGCTTATGACTATAGCAAGCCAGGAAAATCAAGGGATTTCGTTCCTCAAACTGTTCCTCTCGAAGAAGGAGAACACGATGGTGGAGAGCATTAATAAATCAAAGAACCCTCAAGAAATTGAGGGTTTTTTTATTAAAGACAATGGCAAAGGAAGACTTTTTTAATATGGTGTATCAGGTGGTTCGGCTTATTCCTAAAGGAAGGGTGACCAGCTATGGGGCAATCGCAAAATACCTGGGAGCTGCTTCTTCTTCAAGGGTGGTTGGATACGCCATGAATGGTGCACATAGAGTGAAGCCAAGTGTGCCTGCTCACCGAGTGGTGAATAGAGTAGGATTGCTTACTGGTAAGCATCATTTTGACAATCCTTTTCAGATGCAGGAAATGCTGGAGAAAGAAAAGATAAAAGTGAAGGACGATAAAGTGATCGATTTCGAAAAAATCTTCTGGGATCCAATGAAAGAGCTGAAACTCTGATCACATCATTCCACAAACAATCCCGCCCATTATCGCGAAGCTAAGGATCCAGTAACCAACATTGATCGCAATGTATTTAAAACCTTTTCTTTCGAATAATGCATTGATACCAATAAGTGGAAGTGCCAGCATCAAAGAGGCAAGTATGCCGTGAAAAGCTCCGTGCTTGAATGTTCTGAAGTTGCTTCCGTATTTCTCAAAAATGCCTGCCATTAATTTTCCAACTTCTGAATTAGGATCTTTTGCTCCCGGATCATCAGCAAAAATGGAGAAGAGGTGTATTTGATGTATGGTTATTGATATCAATCCAAATGCTACAAATAAGCTTAAAACGTAGGTAAGACCAAAGATCAAAGCCATATTCGCTCCTTTCATTTTTTCTTCCGTAAGATCGGAAGCCTTCATCCAGGCATTTCCGAATACTTTCGGATTGTACCAGATAAAACCGATTATCAATGGGATAATTGCTGCGACAAAAGGCACATAAAAGTGAAAGTCCATTTTTTTATTTTAGTTGTTTAACATGACAGGCATCACCAGCATCAGCACATCTTCTGCGGGATTCGATTTGTTGTTTGGTAGGATGATTCCGGCCCTGTTAGGAGCACTCATCTCTAAAATGATCTCATCCGATTCTAAGTTACTCACCATTTCAACCAGAAAGCGAGAGTTGAAACCGATCTCCATATCCTCACCAACATAAGTACATGTTAATGTTTCATGCCCTTCATTTGCAAAATCAAGATCCTCTGCACTTACACGCAACTGACTTCCTGTTACTTTCACTCTCAATTGATGCGTTGCCTTATTGGCGAATACACTCACACGTTTCAGTGCCCCTAAAAACGCAGCACGGTCAATCGTTAACTTGTTTGGATTTTGTTTTGGAATGACAGCTTCATAATTCGGATATTTCCCGTCAATAAGTCTGCAAATAAGTTTGATGTTGGAAAAACTAAACAATGCATTTGTTTTATTGAACTCAATTTTCACGGCATCATCTACTCCTGCAAGCAAACTCTTAAGAACGTGCAAAGGTTTTTTTGGCATGATGAAAGATGCAGCAGCTCCTGCCTTCGCATCATTTCTTGTATAACGAACTAATTTATGTGCGTCTGTTGCAACGAATATTGAATTGTTCTCATTGAACTGACAGAACACGCCACTCATAACCGGACGAAGATCATCGTTACCCGTAGCAAAGATTGTCTTGTTGATCGCATTCGCAAGTACATCGCTTTTTATCACCATGGAAGTTTGCGAGTCTAACTTAGCTAGTTTAGGGTATTCTTCTCCCTTTTGCCCACTGATGCTGTAATCTCCTGTTCCTGTCTTCAGTTTTACTGATTGTTTTGTTTTATCAATAATAAATGAGATAGGCTGCTCCGGTAGATTCGAAAGAGCTTCCATAAGTGTTTTAGCCGGTATAGCAATACTTCCATTCTCATTGGAATCAACATTGATCGAAGTAGTGATCGTTGTTTCCATATCACTCGCAGAGAGTGTTAATTCTCCCTTGTGAAGTTCAAATAAAAAACAATCAAGAATAGGAATTGTATTGTTTGCATTTAATACACCGCCAATTGCCTTCAGGTGCTTTAAGAGAGAAGAAGTCTGTACAACAAAATTCATAATATACTGTTTAGCTTAGTTGAATAATTACAAGGCATAGTCTTCTATGCGCAACTAACAAAATTAAGTTTACACTTAAGAAAGAGGGTTTAAATAAGCCTTAGTTTTAAGCTACTTTTTAACAGTTCCGGGAAGGAAATAGGCGTAGTTGATCAGGATCTTTCCGAATACAAAATTTTGTATCAGTGCCCATTCACTGTCCTTTTCAAAGCGAAGAAACATTCTGTCCGGATCATATTTATACATAATGCCATGTTCAGGAGAACTTGATTTTGAACTCTTGTGATAAAATTTGAATGCATCTGTTTTAAAATTATGTCCATTGACTGTGATGGTAACAAATGGACCTGCTTTTATTAGGGAATCCTGCAGTCTTTTATTCACTCCTGTGATGAGTCCTTCGTACGATAGATTTTGGTAATAGGCCAAATACTGTTTCAATTTAAATTCATCAAATGGAAGGGCCTGGCCTTTGTTGTTCTTTAAAGTGAAAGTTTTTGTGTCGGTAAGTTCGATGGAAAAGGAAGAGTCAGGAGCTTCATGATGTTCTACGACTATTTTTTTGATCTGAGGTGGAGTATAGTTTAGCACCACCCGATCTCTCCACTCACTCTCTTTCGCAATGAATCTTGGAACAAGATATCCAACAAATCCGGGAATAAAACAAACGAAAGGCTCATCGTAATTCTTACCTGAATCTACATCTGTCAATAACATATAGGAGCCTTCATTGTCCGGTGTTTCATGGCCCACATAATACTGTCTTACTAATTCATCTCCTGCATAGATCTCAATTTTCACTGCTGTTGAAGCCATTACCTTGATCACACTTTCTTTCGAGATCTTATTCACGGGCATCTTCACTTCTACATTCCTGATCGCTTCCATCAAATTAAGAATTGCGTCTGGTCTACAGTTGTATTTATTATTTACACGCCAGCCATTTTTTGTCCTTACGACCTCACTTTTATCTCCTTCTTTATCAGCAATAAAAATCTTGGTGATCGAGGCGGTATCTTTGAATTTGAAATTCCTTGCTTCTGCATCTACCGTGCTGGCTCTCCCTTTCTTCTTGTAGATAACAAACGCAAGTACACTCAATATCAAAAGCACTGCAAGTAGTATTCGGGAAGATCTTTTACTCATTTGAATTCAAATAAAGTTAGGCCCTATGGAGCCGATAATAAAATTAATAAATGGAGATTTGAGAACGGATGTTTTATTTGTATTCACTACGCGAATCAAATAATGAGCCTGACATTACATTGTAACGAAGACAAACTTCAAAGCCGCCAAAATATTTAGTGGCAGTTCTGTATCCCGAAACATTCATATCGTAAGAGATACCAATGGCCATCTCCGCTCTTTCATACATCAGCTTGTAAATAAATGCATCCTGGCTTCTGTAAAATAATCCTACACCTATTCCGTTCTCGGTTTTTTGTCCCGTTACTTTGGTCCCAGTTCTGCTTCTGAATTTCAGATACGTTCCAACTACATATTCCCAGGCCTGATATTGCTTATTCACCATCAATGCAGGATTAAAAGAGAATTTTGTATCCTCAATGTCTAATCTTGCATTCACCATGCTGGTCCATCTAACCGGCAATTTATACTCTGATCCGGCCCAGTATTCCTGTTTCGGTCTGTTGATATGAAATGCTCCAACCGAAACCATCACCGAAATGACATCATCATGATCCTGATCGGTCTTTACTCTCGAATAACGGTACGCTGCTCCGGTTCCGATATCCGTTGTTGTGAATTGTCTGTATTTACTTTCTTCCCCGCTTTGTTTTTCAGGGTTAATGATGTTCCCGTCAAATTGAGATCCGAATGTTAGATCGGTGTAACGCGCACTGGTTGCATCTGCTCCTGCATTCATTCCCACACTCATGATACTGTGTTTTCCAAGCTTCAACACACCGGAAACATTTAAGGTTGCATTCGTACGACTGATCTTGGCAGCACCTGCTCTGTCATTGAACAGAACAAATCCAACTCCAAGAAAAGTTTTTCTCTTTTTAGATTTGAATAATCCGCCATCGAGTGAAATTCCGGCGGTTTGATATGGATTTCCCATTGCAGCCCATTGACTGCGGTAGTTAATGCTGCCTCTGAAATATCCATTGAAAAAGCCTGTATTGGCAGGACTGATCATTAATGGAGTTTCCGTTATCTGTGAAAAATGAATATCCTGTGCATTCATTCTCTCAGCATAAGCGAATAATAAAAAACAAAAGAAGAAGTATATTTTTTTCATAGCTTACCTGTCTATTCAATTAGCGTATAAGTGTAACGTTCCCTTTAAGCACTTTAGGCTCATTGTAAACATTCTTATATGTGATCACATAAGCATAGACACCTGTCTGTGCATATCTGTCCTCATAATATCCATTCCATCCTTTTTCAGGATCGGTACTTCTGAACACTTCCTGACCCCAGCGATTCCATATCCTGAAATCAAATTCTGTGACATGAAGTGCACTTCCCTGCGGTTTGAAAATATCGTTATTGGCATCTCCGTTTGGTGTGAATCCTGTTGGCATCACTATATCTGATGTGATATCCGTGAAATAAGCGATCACTTCTTCATTCTGATTGAAATCAATTGCAATAGAATCAAGACTCAATGGAGCATTGTTCTTCGTAATATGTTGCTTCAATTCCCAATGATGAAATACATACGATGTGTTGGTTGGAATGGCGGTCATGTTCATCTGTGTGCTGTAATAGAATCCCTGCCATTTATATTTCGGAAGGATCTCCGTGTTCAACTTCACCACGCCTGCCTCAGGAGGATAAACATCTACTGTAATGTTGTACAATTTTTGTGCTCCGTAACAATTACCCGGACTTCCCAATGAATTCATAACGAAATCACATCTTTTTTCAATGATCTTTCTTAGTCGGATAGTATTCGTATCGTAATCACCCATCACACTGGAGAAAGTACCAGTTGGAAGAGAACTTGGGTCTTCATGAAAACGCAATTCTTTCTGGAACAATTCAACTACCTTGTCATAATGCGAAAGAATATTCTCGCATTTGAATGGTCCGTTCAATAAGTCCATATAACGGTTCTTGTATTCCAGCTGGAATGATTTATTTCCTGTTACAGGATGCATTAGGAAACTAAGTATTCTTCCGTGACTGTTACCCGCAAGTGGACTTGGATTATAGGGAGCCGTGTAAGAGGCACACGGTGAAATGTAGGGATTATTATACACAAGCGTGTTTGTATTGATAGCCGTGAAATTCATAACGGCTGGCATATTCCATAAGTAGTAATGCCATCTTTCTCCGGGTTGAGACATGCTTAATCCTCTTCCAAAAGCAATGTTGTTGTTCCAATGATCACTGTTCATGAAATATGAATTCATGATATGATAATCAATGAAACTTTCTTTATCCAGACGAGACATTAAAGTATTGTAAAATGTTTGTCCACCCATTGCGCCTGAATACTGAGCAGCATAATCATAAACCTCTTTTTTGAATCTGTCAAGTGGATTGTTGAACGGATAAGCTGTTCTGTAATCTTCTTCAAAGTGTTCAACGTAAGAGTCAACACCCTGATGGTAACGTTGCAAATAGATTGAATCTCTTGGCTGTCCTTTGTAATAACTGGTATAATACCAATCATACACCTCACGAAGGTTGAATGCTCCCTGATACATTCCGTTCACGAAAAGGATCATGGGTCGCATGTGAAGTGGATTCACATTCAGTTTGTATTTAGTGGCAAGTGATTGTGCAAAAACGTCCCTGATACCGGTACCACCAGAGCTCATTGGGGTAATGTTTCCATTCTTTCTCGAATGACTTTCAAAATCCCCTCCACTCACATGAAGTGTTGGGAAGAGCGTACGAGAGCTTGTGCCTAAAACAGCATTGTTGAATATGTTCCCTTCGAAGTTACATCCAAATCCACGTCGATCGTCAATGTTCACGTAAAATCCTCTTTGTCCGGTTGCCCAAGCCTCTTGAATGGGTTTGTGAATAGCACCGTAACCTTCTGTCCATTGTGTTTTGTTATCGAAATATTCCACATGAACAGTTGGATCATAAGCGGCAGGTGATCTGAACCAATTGGTATCTGCACATCCAATTGTAACAGCCATAACACTGAATCGGGAATCTAACTGATCAAAACTTCCGTTGATATCTGAGAAATAGGTATTGGTTTGGCAAAAACTTGGAAGATAATTTGGCAGGTCTGGATAACAAAAGGGTTTGGATCCTAATGATGGATCGCAGGTGCCACCGATCTGTTTCGGGAAAGTGATGGCTCTAACAACCATGTTATCCAGAATGATCAGTGGATTTCCTCCACACAAACCTGCACTGGTGTAGGTGTAAACCGGGTCAGTCACAGTTGGCACACAACCATTGGTCGTATAGTGAATTTCGTAACAATTGAGCGTATCAGAACTGTCATAAGCCAGATTGGAACCTCCCAAAAACATGTCAAGTGATTCTCCAATATGTCCCCAACCTGCCTGAGGTGTGAAGGTTGGCATAGGAAGATAATCTTTGTAATAGTTAACCGGTGGATTGGCTAAACTGAAAGAGTGCACTGTGTATACTCTCCAGCCCTGAACTCCCATGATATTCCTATCCAACCTTCCTCTAGTGTGACCGGCCATTGTCTTTTGTACAAAAACAGAATCTCGTATCACACCATTGGGAGTGGTTAAGATCAGCCATTGATTTTTACATTGCTCAATATTGAAACTTGCATGATAGAACCAGTTATTACCGATCTGTCTTGCTTCGTTCTTTCCGGTTAAATAAACGATCCCGATTCCCCCAACTCCCAGGGTATAGGTATTCGGGAACTGCCATTTGTATAGATTGTTACGATCATTACTCAAAAAGTAACCACCCAACGATACGGAAAATGTATGATTGTTCAGGATCTCAACCCAATCACTTTTTACCCCGTAATTATCCGAAATAAGATAATTACCCATACTGTACTCATTGAGCACAATGGCAATACTGTTTGATATCTGAGATTTGGTTTTGTTAAAGATTCCCGCAAAAAGAAGTATCGCAACTGCAAAAATTAAGCCTTTTTTGACCATAATGTCACTAAAAATTTAGTTAATAGACTAAGAATTCAAATATACTAATTAAGTACGTAATAAAATACCAAATCGTTGGATAAAAAGGCCTAATTGTTAAATTAAATTTGTTAATAGCTACTGCTAAAAAGCATACCTTTGCCATCCTCCTAGTTTATGAGCGATTTTATTCATCACGAGTGCGGTGTGGCCATGGTGAGGCTATTGAAGCCGCTTGATCACTACAAGGAAAAATACGGCTCAGCCCGATATGGCCTTCATAAACTGTACCAGTTGATGGAAAAAATGATCAATCGGGGGCAAGATGGGGCCGGAATCGCCACTATAAAACTGGACGCGATACCTGGAACTACTTACATTGACAGAATGAGGTCTGTAGAGCAAAAAGCTACTCAGGATATCTTCTCTCAGATCAATCAACTTTTCGTAAAATCTCAGCAAAATAACCCGGCCGATTACAAAAGTGCCCAATGGCAAAAGAACAATATCCCTTTTTTGGGGGAATTAATGCTCGGCCACCTTCGATATGGTACTTTTGGGCACAATGGCATTCATAGCTGCCACCCTTTTCGCAGACAAAATAACTGGATGAGCCGGAATTTGGTGGTGGCCGGTAATTTTAATCTGACCAATGTGGATGAACTTTTTGGTCATTTGGTAGAATTAGGACAGCATCCAAGGGAAATGACCGACACCGTTACCGTTATGGAAAAGATCGGCCATTTTCTGGATAAAGAGAATGACAAACTGTTCAGACATTTCAAAGATACCGGCGCAAATAATGCCGAAATAAGCAAATTGATACAACGAGATCTGGATGTTTCATCTATACTGATCGAAAGCAGTAAAAAGTGGGATGGAGGCTATGTGATGTGTGGAATGATGGGACATGGCGATGCTTTTGTATTGAGGGATCCGAATGGAATTCGACCTGCATTCTATTACAAAGATGATGAAGTGATCGTTGTTGCCAGTGAAAGACCTGTCATTCAAACAGTGTTCAATGTTCCATTTGAAAAAGTGGAGGAAATTAAACCGGGCCATGCAGTCATCATTAAAAAAAGCGGTGAATTCAAAGAAGTAAAGATCGTAGAGCCTTTAGAGAAAAAATCCTGTTCCTTCGAAAGGATCTATTTCAGCAGAGGAAATGATGCGGCAATCTACAAAGAAAGAATTCAGCTTGGAAAAAATCTAACCGATGCTGTTCTCAAAAGTGTGAATTACAATCTGGATAAAACTGTTTTCAGTTATATTCCCAATACAGCAGAGATCGCTTTTAACGGATTGGTAGAAGGGATTCGCGAGTACAATGACAAAACCCGCATTGCCAATATTCTTAGTAAGAAAAACGAATTGAGTCAGGTCGATCTGAAAAAGATCCTCGATCAACGAGCAAGAATTCATAAAGTAGTTTTGAAAGATGCCAAACAAAGGACTTTTATTACGAACGATGAAAGCAGAGATAGTCTAGTTAATTTGGTGTATGATGTGACCTATGGTACTGTGAATAAGGGAGAAGATAGTCTGGTGGTATTGGATGATAGCATTGTGAGAGGAACGACTTTGAAAAAAAGTATTTTGAGAATATTGGATCGATTAGGCCCTAAAAAAATTGTTGTTGTGAGTTCTGCTCCACAGATCCGTTATCCGGATTGTTATGGGATTGACATGGCTGTACTCAATAAATTCATTGCATTTGAAGCAGCCATCGCACTATTGAAAGAAAAAGGAAAGGAAAATCTGCTGGATGAATTATACGAAAACGCATTGGCCGAATACGAAAAACCGAAAGAAGAACAGGTGAATGTGGTGAAAGAGATCTATGCTCAATTTACCTCGGAGGAGATCTCTGCCAAGATCGCTCAATTGATCAAGCCTTCTGATCTGAAAGCAGAATTAGAGATCATTTATCAGAGTATCGAAGGACTTCACGATGCTTGTCCGGAACATACAGGTGACTGGTATTTTACAGGAAATTATCCAACTCCGGGTGGAACCAGAGTAAGTAACAAGGCCTTCATTAATTTCATGCAAGGCAAGAACGTTAGGGCGTATTGATTTTAGATTTTTGATCGACGATTTACGAATAAATCTGAGATCGTAAATCAAAAATCGTAAATCACCTAATCATTCCTATACCCCGCAGTGATACTAAAAACATGCTTCAGTATCTCTTTTTCCGGGGCATTGAACTTCAAGCCTCTTCTTTCAAAAACTTTTTCTGCTGTTTCAAATAACTTATCGAGCTTATAGGTTTCAAATCCTTCTGCACCTCCCCACGTGAAAGATGGAATATGTGTGACCGGAAATCCTCCTCCAAAAATATTGGCCCCAACTCCTACAACTGTTCCGGTATTCAACATGGTATTGATCCCTGTTTTGGAATGATCACCCATGATCAATCCACAAAACTGTTGACCACTGTCTACTTGTTTATTCTGAGCGTAATTGAAAAGTTTCACACTGGCATAATTGTTCTTTAAATTACTGCTGTTGGTATCAGCTCCCAAGTTACACCATTCTCCTATCACCGAATTTCCAATGAAACCATCGTGTGCTTTGTTGGAATAGCCGAATATCAAAGAATTACTCACTTCGCCCCCCACTTTGCAATGTGGTCCAATTGAAGTAGGACCATAAACCTTCGCGTTCAACTTCAAGGTACTGTGCTCTCCAAGGAAAAAAGGTCCACGCACAGCAGTTCCTTCCATGATCTCAGCATCTTTCGCAATGTAGATCGGTCCACTTTTTGCATTTAAGATACAGGCTTCAGCTTGTACTCCTTTTTCAAAGAAAACATCCGTTCTCTTTCCGATCACTTTTACACTCTTACTGATCGGAGCCGATTTCTTCCCTTTGGTCAATAATTTAAAATCTTCTTTGATCGCTTCACCATTCTTCTGAAACAGATCCCAAACATGGTCTATTTTTAAATAATTTCCTTTGAATTCTTTCTTTATCAAACTGCCTTGATTAAATAGGGAAGAAGATCTTCCAATAAAAGCAAGCAATGCTTTTCCATTTACAAGCGCTTCTCCACTTTTCAGTTTTTTTATTTCTTTTATTAATGGATCATTCGGACAAATATTCGAGGCAATAAAAATATTTTCCCCTTTTTCGGCGAAAGGATGTTTGATGCTCAGGTAATCCTGCGAAAGAACTTCGCATTTCTTTTTAAAAAAGAGATCCCATTTTTCACGTACAGTAAGCATCCCAAATCGGATATCGCTAACCGGTCGGGTATAGGTTAAAGGAAGAAATTCTTTCCAGATTCCTTCGCTATCAAATAATACAACGTTCATGCTCATATTTCCTATAAAATTAATAAAAAGCAAACAATGCAGCGAGGTATTTTTCAAATTGATAACTTTACAGCATGAGTAAGATATTGATAATAGGCGCCGGCAGATCGGCCGTTTCATTGATCGAGTACCTTTTAAAACAAGCTTCAGAGCAAAACTGGACCATTACGGTTGCAGACATGGACCTGAGTCTTGCCCAAAAGAGAATTAAAGCTTTTTCAAATGGAAAAGCAATTGGTTTTGACATTTCAGATGTAGCCAAACGAAGGACTTTGATCTCAGAGCATGATTTCGTGATTTCTATGCTTCCGGCATTCATGCACCTGGAAGTTGCCAAGGATTGTCTGGAATTGAAGAAACATCTTGCAACAGCCAGTTATGTAAGTGAGGGAATGAAAGCGATGGATGCAGAAGCAAAAAAGAAGGGACTTTTCTTTTTGAATGAATGTGGTTTGGATCCCGGAATCGATCATGCAAGTGCAATGAAGGTGATCGATCATTTAAAGGAAAAAGGAGCGCGCATACATACATTTAAATCCTATTGTGGAGGTTTAGTAGCTCCCGAAAGCAATGATAATTTGTGGGGCTATAAATTCAGTTGGAATCCACGAAATGTTGTACTGGCGGGACAGGGAACTGCGCAATATCTTGAGAACGAAAAATTAAAATTCATTCCTTATAATCGTTTGTTCACGCAAACAGAAAATCTGAAAGTAGAAGGCTATGGCACATTTGATGCATATGCAAATCGCGATAGCATTTCTTACATTGATATTTATGGATTGAAGGGAATTAAGAATATGTTGCGTGGCACAATGAGAAACGAAGGGTATTGCAAGGGCTGGAATGTTTTTGTGAAGTTGGGATTGACGGATGATAGTTTGCACATACACCAGATAAAAGGAATGCGATATGCCGATTGGATCGGGTCATTTATACCTAATTATAAAGGAGAATTAAGAAGCGAGCTGAAAAATTTCATGGGACAAGACTATGATGCGCAGATCGAAAAGATGCTCAATGAACTTGAAATATTTGGCGATAAGAAAATTGAGATGGAGCAGGGTACTGCAGCGCAGATCCTGCAGGCATTATTGGAAGAGAAATGGAAATTAAAAGAGAATGACAAGGATATGATCGTGATGCAACATGTGTTTGGATATACACTGAACGGAAAAGAAGGAGTCATAGAATCATCGCTGGGAGTGATTGGAAAGGATCAGGATCATACAGCAATGGCGCTTACTGTGGGTTTACCTTTAGCCATTTGCGTAAAGAATTTCCTGACGGGAAAGATAAAAGCAACCGGGGTGCAGATACCGGTTACTAAAGAGATCTATCTTCCTTTACTGGAGGAATTGTCTCTGAATGGAATTGTGTTCAGCGAAATTGAAAAATAAAAAAACCCCCGGTTTGAAAACCGAGGGGTCTTTTGAATAATTCAATTCTAAGATCAATGTCCTCCTCCCATGGCTTTCATTTTGTCCATGTACTCTTTGTAGGTCATCATTTTATATCCTTCTGTATTTGGTTTAAAGACAGCGTCATCAATTGCTGCGGTACTTACCTCAGTAGCAGTCATCATAACCTTCATTTCCATTCCACCTTGATTTTGCGCTGCTTCAATGGCTAAAGGATAACCTTTCAGGTCTCCGTAATTCATTCCAGAACCTCTTCTTCCACCTTTCATGAAACCTTCGCTTGGTTTTAACTTGTCAGTTACCCACAGAGTGACCTTATTTTCCTTCTTGTCTTTATCAATGGAAGTAGCAATTGCCTTCGTGCATTCGTAACCTGCAATTGTCTTTTTCTCATTGGTATATTCAATTTTAGCTGGGGCATCTCCTTTATCTTTTTTAGAGGATGCATCCAACTCTTCTTTTGAAACAGTATAACCTGCTTTGTTTCCCATCTGATCCATCAAGGCGGTCATCATCTTTCCGTCATAAAAACTTACATTCGAACCCATCATGCCGGTCATCTCTTGTTTATACAATTCACCTTTGGAATAGTGCACGATGTCATTATCTCCAAATCCCGCATATTCAGGTGGTAATCCTTCGATCTTCATGGTCATTTTAACTGTATAACAGTCTTGTGCAAATGCATTGACCGAAGCCAGAGCGATCATTGCGGAACAAATTATTTTCTTCATTGTTTGATTTTTTATTTGTTGCTATCAAAGGTAAGGCCGGAAAGCCTTTTCTCTTGTTAAAATTAATTAAATGGGCTCTTTTACTGCCAGCTGTCAAACAGCTTTTGCATTTCAGGCTTACTCACGATCTTCAAAGAAGCAGGGATATCAAAGGTATTGTCTGGTATCTCGTTGTGTTTGAAGCTACGAGCTACGAAATGCATTTCCAGTCCCATTTTCTTTGCTCTGTAATCCATTAGCATGCCTTTTACCTGATGATAAGGATTCAAAGCGTTGCAATCTTCCATGCCCAGATCTTTAGTGTACCATGCTTCAAATTTAACTTCAGGATTTTTAGCCATGGTTACATTCAGCTTGATACAATTCAATCCTGCTATCTTCTTTTTTTCTTTTGTTTCCTCGATCACGAGCTCATACTCCTTGTTTTCGGCAGCAATATCTTTTTCTTTTTCTACACAGGCTTGCTTGATGTCTAGAAATTTGACAGTTTGAGCGACTGTCTTGGTTTTGATATCTCCAATGATAGCGGTATTGAACATGCCCATGGTGCTCATCTCCATGCAGAATTTCTCGCCCTTGAATTTAAGAGTAGCTGAACTAGGTGCCAGTCCGTAAAATGGATGTTTTTCATCCACTCCTTTTGAATCAAATTCGATTGTGCCTTCTTCAGCTGCGCCCTCCTTTTCAGGTTTGCAAAAACTGAAAAGGACACAAAGGTTTACCAGAAGTAAAATCCTGACTATTCGGCCTTGGTCGATCAAAATTACAAAGTCTAAAAATAGAAAATAAATTCTAATAATAAAATAAAAGCCACTCTTTTTTGAGTGGCTTTGAGAATAAATTAAAAATTCGTTTTAGCGATAAAAATCAACGAAGGGTAACCGATTTTTCAACGGTTTCTGCTTCTTCCAGCTTTATGATTCCGGTTCCTACATAGGTTTTTGATCCAACTTTTGTAGTTGCTTTGATATCATATATTGCAGGTAATTTGAAAGTGAATTTAACTTTTCCGTCCCCGTCAGTATCACCGTTCGCTTTAACATCAGCAACTACCGTTCCTCCGTTTGAAGTTCTTACAACAGCATACAACTGTACATTCACACCACTCCAGTTTGCTCCGGTTGAATCAACGCAATGCACACTGGCAACGCAGTCTGTTTTCTTCCTGCAGGAAGTGCCTGTAAAGCACAGACATGAGATCAAAAATCCTGCAACAATTATAAGCAATGGCTTCATAGGTAAAATTTTGCTTAACAAATATAGTAAATTTGTTTCATATGAAAAAGATATTTCTGCCATTAATAGCCTTGTTTTTGCTCCTTCCTGTATTGAAATCACAGACCTTAAGCAAGGAAACGGTAGAGTTAAGCACCCCTTATGGTAAAATGAAGATCAAGCTATATGAAGAAACTCCTTTGCATAAAGCCAATTTTTTGAAGCTGGTAAAGCAGGGTTTTTATGACTCCTTGCTTTTTCATAGGGTCATTAACAATTTCATGATACAGGGGGGTGATCCTGATAGTAAAACAGCAAATGATACGGCCATGCTGGGAAATGCAGATGTGGGCTACTGGATCCCTGCAGAAATAAATCAAAAGATCTGGCATAAAAAAGGACGCCTTTGCGCTGCTCGCGAAGGAGATGATGTAAATCCTACTAAAGAATCTTCCGGCTGCCAATTCTATCTGGTAATGGGAAAAGTGCATGATTCAATTTCTCTTCAAAAAGCTGAAATGAGAGTGAATAAAGCCCTTATCTCAAAAATAAACTACACCACCGCTTTTGGTGGAAAAAGCGAAGCACTAAAGGCTTTGTACACGCGCCTACTTTATCAAAACAAAGAAGATAGTTTGCATTTTTATGTGAAGCAATTAACCGATCCGGTGAGTATAGCCGAGTACAAGAAAGCAAAGAAGTACAGCTATAGCAATGCCCAAAAGAAAGATTATTTTTCTGTCGGAGGCACTCCTCATCTGGACAATAATTACACCGTTTTTGGGGAAGTGATAGAGGGTATCGAGATCATCGACAAGATCGCAGCCGTAAAAACAGATAAGCGCGACCGACCTTTATCAAATATTCGCATGAGTATGCGCGTAATAGATGCTAAAAAATAATTAATTTTAAGACTTATTCTTTTTTCTATGACAAAAATTAAATTCGGAACCGACGGTTGGAGAGCGATCATTGCTCAGGATTTCACTGTGGATAATGTTGCTCGCGTGAGTCTGGCAACCGCAACATGGCTCCTCAAGCAAAATAAAAATAAGATCGTTCTTGGACATGATTGTCGTTTTGCAGGCGAACTTTTTGCAGAAACTGCAGCGAAAGTTTTTTTGTCGAAAGGAATAAAAGTTTTTCTTGCAAAGGATTATATCAGTACTCCTATGATCTCTTTGGGTGCTGTGAAATTGAAAGCAGATCTGGGCATCATCATCACGGCTTCTCACAATCCGCCTTCGTACAACGGATACAAGATCAAAGCGCATTATGGTGGTCCGCTTGGACCCGATGAGGTACAACAGGTAGAAGATCTGATCGCAGATAAAGTGGATAATTCTTATCAGGCAATTGATCTGAAAGCAGAACTTGCTAAGGGAACTCTGGTTTATGAGAACCTGGAAGAAATGTACATCAAGCATTGTCAGGAAAATTTTGATCTGAATGCAATACGCAATTCTAAAATGGTTCTTGCCTACGACAGTATGTTTGGTGCAGGACAAAGAGTGATGAGAAGATTGTTCCCGGATATTTATCATTTACACAGTGATCACAATCCCGGATTTCACGGACAAGCACCGGAACCCATTCATAAGAATTTAATTGAGTTCAGTAATTTCATAAAAGAAAAAGGAAATATTTCCTGTGGTTTAGCAACGGATGGAGATGCAGATCGCATTGGATTGTACGATAGCAAAGGACAGTTTGTAGATTCACATCACATTATTTTACTTCTCATCCACTATCTGGTAAAATACAAAGGACAGAAAGGAAAAGTAGCTACTGCATTCAGTACGACCAATCGTATTAAAAACATGTGCCAGCATTATGGCTTGCCTTTGGATGTGGTGAAGATAGGCTTCAAATACATTTGTGGCATTATGGTAACAGAAGATGTTTTGGTTGGAGGAGAAGAGAGTGGGGGCATTGCCATCAAAGGACATATTCCTGAAAGAGATGGGATCTGGATTGGATTGACCATTTGGGAATTCATGGCGAAAACAGGAAAATCGCTGGAAGATCTGATCAAGGAAGTATATGATATCACCGGATCCTTCTGGTTTGAACGCAACGACCTTTATATTGATGAGAACATCAAGAACAAAGTTCTTGTGAACTGCAAAGCCGGTAATTACAAGGCCTTTGGAAAATACAAAGTAACAAGAGTAGAAGACCTTGACGGTTGGAAGTATTTCTTTGATGAGAATACCTGGCTCATGATACGCGCCAGTGGTACTGAACCGGTATTAAGGACTTATGCTGAGGCTGACAATAAGAAAATAACAGATGACATCTTAGAGGAAGCGAAAAAGGTATTATTGAGTTAAATTTTAACCGCTAAGACTCAAAGAATTCGCGAAAGACGCTAAGAAAATAGAAATAAAAAAGCCGTTTCATTTGAAACGGCTTTTTTTATTGTTATTGAAAAGCTTACTTGATCTTGAAAGCTGCTTTTACTTTTCCAACGTAATCTAATTTCTCCCATGTAAACAATTCTACTTTCATAGTTTTTGTTTTTCCGTCAGGTGTTTTGAAAGTTTTAGTTACAGTTTCATTCTTACGTCCCATGTGTCCGTATGCAGCTGTTTCGCTGTACATCGGTGTGCGTAATTTGAATCTTTGCTCGATGAAGTAAGGACGCATGTCAAATACTTTTTCTACGATCTCAGCGATCTGACCATCGGTCATTTTTACTTTAGATGTTCCGTAAGTATTGATGTAGATTCCCATTGGTTTAGCAACACCAATTGCGTAAGAAACTTGAACAAGTACTTCTGAGCAAACTCCTGCTGCTACTAAGTTCTTTGCAATGTGACGGGTTGCGTAAGCTGCTGAACGGTCTACCTTACTAGGATCTTTTCCTGAGAAAGCTCCTCCTCCGTGTGCACCTTTTCCACCATACGTATCTACAATGATCTTACGTCCTGTAAGACCTGTATCTCCGTGTGGACCACCGATCACAAATTTTCCTGTTGGGTTAATGTGGTAAGCGATCTTGTCATTGAAAAGTTTCGCGTATTTAGGGTATTTTTTCTTTACACGAGGGATCAAAATATTGATGATATCCGCTTTGATCTTCGCTAACATTTTTGATTCTGAATCAAAATCATCATGCTGCGTAGAAACTACGATCGCATCGATACGAACCGGTTGGTTGTTATCGTTATACTCCAATGTTACTTGTGATTTTGCATCCGGACGAAGGTATTTGATCTCCTTGTTCTCGCGGCGGATAGCAGCAAGTTCCAATAAAATACCATGTGCAAGATCCAAAGCCAAAGGCATGTAGTTATCTGTTTCGTTAGTTGCATAACCAAACATCATACCCTGGTCACCGGCACCTTGTTCTTCTTTTTTCTTACGCTCAACACCTTGATTGATATCGCCTGATTGTTCGTGAATAGCAGAAAGAACGCCGCAACTGTTTGCTTCGAACATGTATTCTGCTTTTGTGTATCCGATCTTACGGATCACCTCACGTGCAATTTCCTGCACATCTAAATAAGTTTTTGATTTTACCTCACCGGCAAGGATCACTTGTCCTGTAGTTACTAAAGTTTCGCAGGCTACCTTACTGGAAGGATCGAATGCCAAGAAATTATCAATTAACGCGTCCGAGATCTGATCGGCCACTTTGTCGGGATGTCCTTCCGACACAGATTCTGATGTAAATAAATAGCCCATGTTGCTTTGTTTTAATGCCGTAATACCGGCTTGTTTTTCGTTTAATAGGCTTCAAATGTAATGCAATGATTGTATATTTCAAACAATAATGAAAAAAATGTAGGAAGCTTTGGCTTATTCAGATATCCCTCATCAGAGACAGGGGCAAGCAAAGATAGGAAAGGCGACATTTGCAGCCTTTCTCCATGAAAATAAAAAGAAGAAATTAAAGGGCTTTCAATTTGAATTCGTAGCCTTCCATGATCTGATTACAGAGCAATTTCTTGCAGGCTTCATCCACTTTTACCTTGGCGCCGGCTTCATTTTCTGCCTCGATCTCCAATGTAATGTGTTTGCCGATGCGCACATTCTGAATCTCAGGTAATCCCAAGTTTTTCATAGAACCGGTCACAGCTTTCCCTTGAGGGTCAAGCAAAGCCTTCAGAGGCATCACATCAATATCAGCAATAAATTTCATGCGTCGTAATTTTTAAGAATGCTAAGATAGTGAATGAAATGAAAAATCAAAGAAGTTCAAATCGGCATTTTTTTCACTTTTGAATAACAGTGTCAGGCTCTTCTTTTTTGAATGAAGTTGGAGATCATTGAAAAGCCTATATAGGAGACGACCGTTAATGGAATTCCATTAAAACGGAAAATGGATATCAGCAATATGCACCAAATGATGTAGATCCAGCGAACTTCATTTTCTTTCCATTTAAAATGTTTGAATTTAAAGGAGAACAATTCGATCTCTGCCACAAGTAAAAGCGAAAATACCACCATGACCACAGCCAGAAAATAAGGATGTCCCAGTTTATTCATGTAAAGGTCGTAGCGAAGGTCATAGCTTAAGATGTCATGCAGGCTGCGTGGATTGCTCTCGTATTCTAAAAAAGTTTGCTGGATCAAAAGGGCAATGGAGCAGAAGAAAATGGAATTGGCCGGGGTAGGCAGACCAATGAAAGCATCCACCTGTCTTTCATCATTGTTGAATTTAGCAAGACGAAGAGCAGAGAAAATGGGAATGAGAAAAGCGATATAGGGAAGATAGTGATCAAAGGTGTGGATTTGCGTGATGGGTGTAACGCGTGGCAAAGTAGAGAAAATGAAATGATCATTGCTGAATTGCAGCACGCGAAACATGATCACTCCCGGAACAACGCCAAAACTCACCATGTCCGCCAAGCTATCTAAGTCTTTGCCAATGGGCGAAGAAACTTTTAAGACGCGTGCAGCCATCCCGTCAAAGAAATCGAAAATAGCAGCGAGACCGATGAGGTAAGCCGCCTGGGAGATATTTCCGTCTAATGCCTTTACAATGGCCAAACATCCACAGAGCAAATTAAGGCAGGTGATGGCGTTAGGTATGTGTTTTTTGAAACTCAATGAGAACAAAGATAAGGATTATCGGGAGGAATTGGAAGTGACCTATCCGCATTGTCAGGTCGAGTAGTCCCGACTTAATCGGGACGTATCGAGACCTGTTGAATGAATGTTTTTATTAATGCCACTTCTCGACCTGCCTTGACTGCCTCTATTTAATAATTACTATTTATAGGCAGGCAGGTACGATCCTCCTTGGGTCGGATCTACTCGAAGTGACACTTATTCCAAAACTCTACAATTCAAGAACTCTAAAAATCAACAACTCTATACGTTGCCCAACTGCGAACTCACACTTTCCCACTTCTCCATTTCCTTCTCCAGCTCTTTTTTAAGTGTATTGTACTTTGCAAAGAAAGTCTGATCATTCATCAGTTTCTCGTATTCCTTCGGGTCGGCCAGTTTTTGATCGGCCTCTTTTATTTCTTTTTCCAGTCGTTCAATATTCTCTTCTGCTTTCTTCAGCTGACTTCTCAGTTGTTTCTGCTCTGCTTCTTTCTTTTGTTTGGCTGCTGCATCTTCATCAACTGTTACAGGAGCTTTTTTCACTTCTATTTTCGCTTTTTTGTCCAGGTCCAGCTCATTCAATCGTTCTACCTTTCTCATCTGCATGAATTCTTCAATGTCACACAAATGTTCTTTTACTTTTCCATCTCTGAATTCAAACAAACGATTGCAAATGCCTTTCATGAAATCACGATCGTGGCTTACCATGATCACTGTTCCTTCATAATCCAGCAAAGCTTTCTTCAAGATCTCTTTCGAACGTATGTCCAAGTGATTGGTAGGCTCATCCATCAATAAAAGATTGTATGGCTCCAATAATAATTTACATAAAGCTAATCTTCCTCTTTCTCCTCCGCTCAATACCTGCACTTTTTTATCGATATCATCTCCTCTGAAAAGAAAAGAACCGAGTAATCCTCTTACTTGTTTTCTTACTTCACCTACTGCCGCATCGTCTATGGTTTCAAATACGGTTTTCTTTGGATCCAATTTTTCTTCCTGATCCTGTTCAAAGTATCCTGGCAAAACACTGTGTCCGATCTGCACCGTACCGTCGAATGGAATTTTTCCAGAGATCATTTTCATCATGGTACTTTTTCCTTCTCCGTTCCTTCCTACCAAACCAATCTTTTCTCCTTTTGTTATGATGAAACTTGCATCTGAAAAGATCTGCTTGTCACCGTATTTTTTTCCGGCATGTTCAACCGTAAGTACAATTTTTCCGCTATGCGCAGGAGTTGGAAAACGGAAATTCATCACTGAAGTATCCATGTCATCCACTTCCACTCTTTCCATACGGTCGAGTTTTTTGATGAGGGATTGAGCAAAAGAAGCCTTGTTGGCTTTGGCTCTGTATTTATCAATGAGCACTTCCGTTTGATTGATGATCTTCTGCTGATTCTTCTGTGCGTTCTCTTGTTGTTCGATGCGTTCTTGACGTAAAACAAGGTAACGCGAATAATTTGTTTTGTAATCGTAGGTCTTACCGTTCACAATTTCAATGGTACGGGATGTTACCGTATCAAGGAATGTTTTATCGTGACTGATCAGTACCACTGCGCCCGGAAAAGTTTCCATGAATTCCTCCAGCCACATGATGGCTTCAATGTCGAGGTGATTCGTTGGCTCATCGAGTAAAAGAATATGTGGTTTTTGAAGTAATAATTTTGCAAGCTCAATGCGCATTCTCCAGCCTCCGCTGAATTCGGCTGTTTGTCTATCAAAATCTTTTCTTTCAAATCCCAATCCCTTCAGGATCTTTTCAATTTCTTCTTCCTTGCTTCCTGCGCCAATGATATCCAGTCGCGTGTAGATCTCTGTCTGCTCTTCAATTAATTTTCCGTAAGCTTCGCTTTCGTAATCGGTTCGGGTTTCGAGCTCGTGATTGATCTTATCAATGCGCTGTTCCAGCAAATTGATCTCATGGTAGGCTGTTTCTGTTTCACCAAAAACAGTTCTTCCGTGTTGATGGATCATGTCCTGAGGAAGATAACCGATCTTAATATCGCGCGGAACAGCTACTTCTCCCTTGGTAGGATTCTGTTCACCTGCGAGTAATTTAAGCATGGTACTTTTACCTGCTCCGTTCTTTCCGGCCAGACCAATGCGGTCTTTCGGATTGATAAGAAAACTTATATTGTCAAATAGATTATAACCGCCAAAGCTTACTGTTACAGCATTTACCGAGATCATAGTGATATTTCAATTAGTTAAACCTGCTTTTTCCGAATCCTTTTTTTGCCGGCTTATCGCCGCCATGTGATCTGCTTCCGGAATCACCATAGGATTTCTTTTCAAATTTACGTGGACGTTTTTCTTCTCCATCTCTTTTCTTGAATCCTCCTCTGTGACCACCGCCACCGCCGCTTCCGCCACGGTATCCGCCGCCACTGCCGCCTTCTCTGTTTCCGCCACGGTATCCACCGCCTCCGCCGTTTCCACCGCGATATCCTCCACGGTCACCGCCACCTTCATTCATCTTCTTCTTACTTACTTCCAACTGCACTTTTCGGTTGTTGAATTCAACATCAGCTGAGTTGATGCCAAGAAAATTATCTACGAATTTACTTTCTGTTTCAAAGAAAGAGAAAGAACTTTTGATATCTAAGTTAAAGATCATACGCGGATGTAATTTCACTACATCAGCAAGAAAATCTTTTAAACTGTTGCGGTTGAATCCATCCATCATACCCATGTTGATGAAGAAACGAGTAACACGGCTGTTTCCAAATGCACCATCTGTATTTCCGGTGAGTGTATTCAGATCCTGTGCATCTTCGTAATACTCATGGAAACGATTGAACTCTTCAGAAATGAAACGTTTGATCAATTCTTCTTTGCTGAGGTCTTTTAACTCCTCGTAGATCTTAGGAAGAAATTCTTCGATCTCATTATCCTTTACTTCAATGGTATGTAATTTGTGTACCAGGTTGAATAATTGTTTCTCACACACTTCTACTCCCGTAGGAACTTCCTTGCGTTCGAATTTCTTTTTAAGGATGCGTTCAATATCTCGTATACGTGAATTTTCTTTTGGTGTAATGATGGTGATCGCAATTCCGGATTTACCTGCACGGGCAGTTCTTCCTGTACGGTGTGTGTAATTTTCTACATCTTCCGGCAAATTGTAATTGATCACGTGTGTGACATTGTTCACATCAATACCACGGGCAGCCACATCGGTTGCCACCAGCATTTGAAGCGATTTGCTTCTGAAACGTTTCATCACAAAGTCACGTTGACTTTGAGAAAGATCTCCGTGCAAGGCATCAGCACTGTAACCATCCTTGATCAAAGCATCAGCCACTTCCTGTGTTTCTGCTTTGGTACGACAGAAGACAATCCCGAAAATTTCGGGATAATAATCCACAACACGTTTTAAAGCAGGATAACGGTCACGGGGATGCACCAGATAATAAACGTGTTCAATGTTGGCAGCTCCTTCATTCTTGTTTCCTGCTGCTAATTCAGCCGGTTTGTTCATGTAATTTCTGGCAATGCGTTCCACTTCTTTCGGCATGGTAGCGCTAAAGAGCCAGGTGTTCTTATCTTTTGGTGTTTCTTTTAGAATGATATCGAGATCATCTTTAAAACCCATGTTCAGCATTTCATCTGCTTCATCAAGCACAATGAACTTCACTGTATTCAGGTTGACCACCTTTCTTTCGATCATGTCGATCAAGCGTCCCGGTGTTGCAACAATAACTTGTACTCCTTTACGAACTTCTTTTATTTGTCCGTCAATTCTTGCTCCGCCATAAATAGCGCAGAGATTGAAGTTGGAAAAGTATTTACTGTACTTTTTTAAGTCGCTGGTGATCTGCATACACAATTCGCGTGTAGGAGCAAGGATCAAAGCCTGAGTTGCTTTGCTGTCGCAGTCTATCCTTCCTAATAAAGGAAGTCCGAATGCAGCGGTCTTACCGGTTCCGGTTTGCGCAAGGGCAACAAGGTCGGTTGATTGGTTAAGCAACATAGGTATTGTTTGTTGCTGAATAGGTGTAGGATTTTCAAATCCAAGGTCTTTAACACCCTTTAATAGGTTGTTAGGCAGACCCAATTCTTCAAAGGTCATTTTTTTACGATTTTAGTTAAACATTAAAGCTGATATACCTTGCTTTAATGCTTCGTGCCGACAAAAATAGGCGAGGTAGATTCAGATTGTGGGCGCAAATATACGAATATTTTGACATTCTGATACTTAAATGCTGTTAATTAATGTAAGTGAGGCAATATTTTCTTATTTTTGTTGCTCTCTTTTTTGATGAACAATCGTTACGCCATAATAATGGCAGGTGGAGTCGGCAGCAGATTTTGGCCGATGAGCACTTCCAAACATCCGAAGCAGTTTCTTGATATTCTTGGAAGCGGGAAAACGCTATTGCAACAAACCTATGAAAGGATGCTGAAGCTTTGTCCGAATGAAAATATTTTTGTTGTAACAAGTACTTCGTATTTCGAATTGGTGAATCATCAATTACCTGAATTGCCTACTGCAAATATTCTGTGCGAACCGGCCAGAAGAAATACAGCGCCTTGCATTGCTTATGCTTCGTATAAGATCCATAAACTGAATCCGAATGCTGTGACCGTAGTTGCGCCCAGCGATCATTTGATCAAGAAAGAAGATGTATTTGTGAAAGCGATCAATGCTTGTTTCGAAAAAGCGGAGACAGAAAATTGTTTGATCACTTTAGGAATAAAACCAACGCGACCGGATACCGGTTACGGTTATATACAATTCATTGAAAGCACAGTGGAAGAGAAAGAGAAGAGGTTGTACAAAGTGAAGACCTTCACCGAAAAACCCGACCTGGAAATGGCCAAATTCTTTTTGGAGAGTGGCGATTTTCTTTGGAACTCGGGAATATTTGTGTGGAGAACATCAATGATCATTGAAGCACTCGAAAAACATGACCCGGAATTGGCCAATGTATTTAAGGATTGCTGGGATGCATACAATACTGCAGATGAACCAACAGTGTTGAAGAATGCCTACCAAACCTGCAAGAACATTTCTATTGATTACAGTGTAATGGAAAAGGCAAACAATGTTTTTGTGAGATCAAGTGCTATCGGATGGAGTGACCTTGGAACCTGGGGAAGTTTGTACACACATTTACATAAGGATGAAGAGAAGAATGCAGCTATTGGTAAGAATGTGATGCTCTATGATTCGAAGAACTGCATCATTCAGGTACCGAATGATAAACTGGTGGTTTTACAGGGACTGGAAGATTACATTGTCGTAGAGAGTGAAGGTGTTCTGATGATCTGTAAAAAGCAGGACGAACAGCAGATCCGTAATTTTGTGAATGACGTAAAGGTCAAAAAAGGTGAAAAATTCGTCTGAATTTTTTTAGATTAACATCCCTTAACAGGAAAATATTATCTTTGGCATAGGCCTTGCAATTTCCAATTCAACCAATAAAAACTAAATACATGAAAAGAACAATTACTTTTTTGAGTCTATTCTTCGCTTTAGCGATCAGTGGATTTTCACAATCTTACAATTTAGTGATCTTCAGTGAAGACGGAGATCCTTTTTACGCGTTCGTCAACGGAATTCGTCAGAATGACAAACCTGAGACGAATATTAGAGTCACTGGATTGAATGCTGAATCCTTATCGTTGCGCGTTGAATTTGAAAACGCTGCCCTTCCTAAATTAAAACAGAACATGATGGGAGAGAATGGATACGAGCATACTGTACGAATCAAGAAGAATGTGAAGAAGGAAATGAAATTGCAGTATTTCGGAAAGGTTGCTTTGAATGAAGCGCCAAAAAGTTCCGGAACAAGTGTAGCGTATCACACCTCTGAAAATCCAGTTAACAACTCTACTTCGAGCAGTAATTCTACAGTAAATCACAGTCGCGACAATAACAGCACAGTAATCAATGAGAACGGACAAACCGTTATTTCCTCATCCACATCTGAAATGGTTGATCCTTCCAATTTATCGGTGAACATCAATGTAGGAGAAACAGGAATGAATGTAAATATGAGTGGAATGAATGCAAATTCAAGTACAGTTCGTTCAACAACTTCCACTACAGTAACACAAACAACAAGTTCTTCCGGTAACCTAAGAACAACTACAAGCAATAGCAGCAACGGACAGGCTGTGAACCGTGCAGAAACGGTAGCTCCTCCCAAGAGCGCAGGAGGATGTTCATCCGCAATGACGAATAGTTCATTCGAGAAAATGAAGCAGTCGATCGAGTCAAAGCCTTTCAGTGATACAAAAATGAGCACAGCGAAATTAGCCACTAAGAATTCATGTCTTTCTGTAGATCAGGTAAAAGAGATCTGCAAATTGTTCAGCATGGATGAAGACAAATTAACTTACGCAAAATATGCTCGTGATTTCTGTGTAAACAAAACGGAATATTATCACGTTTCTGAAGTATTTTCCTTCAGCACAACAACAGATGAATTCAACGAATTCCTTGAGAATAAGTAATACGAAATTAAAAAGACCGTCATTGACGGTCTTTTTTTTGCTCTAGAACAATGTGTTCGGCAAGGCTTTAAATTAAATGCAAAGGAATAGCCAAAACATTGATATTTAGTCAAATTAAAGACAAAATAATTTGGCATAAATGAAAATATTCTTTAATATTGTATTGTAATTCTGACGGAATCGTTTTCTCGGTTTCAACTCATCTCAGAAATATATTTTAAATAAATACTTGTTATCATTTTTGAATTATAACGTTTAATCAGCGTTTATACTCTTTCATAAGCTCAAAGAAATACAGTTTAATTACTTTAAATCAATTATTGAAAAAATCAGCTGACAGTCAACATGGCAAAAGAAAAAGACCCTAAAAAAGAAGGCAGAGAAAAAAGACCCAGAAAGGTGAAATTGGAACCGATGAATGAAGAATCGGTGACAGAACCGGTGGGTAATACTGTGGATGAAGAAGTGATCCCGGAAGTTGTTGCCGAAGTGAAAAGTGAGGAGACGACTCCAGTCGCTGAAAAAGCAGTGAATACTGAACCTTTGCAGCAAACGGAAACGCAGCAGCCCGAAAACAATTCAGATGAGAATCAGGTAAAGAAGCCGGAGAAGGTTTATTATAACTTCGATAATATTGTACTTGTAACAGGAGTGTTGGAGATCATGCCGGATGGTTATGGTTTTTTAAGAAGCTCTGATTACAATTATTTGAATTCACCGGATGATGTGTATGTTTCTCAGTCACAGATCAAATTGTTTGGCTTAAGAACAGGAGATGTTGTTAAAGGAGGCGTGCGTCCTCCTCGCGAAGGAGAAAAATATTTCCCATTGATAAAAGTAGATCAGATCAACGGACGTGATCCGGGATTTGTTCGTGATCGTGTGATGTTTGAATACCTGACGCCACTATTCCCGTATGAGAAAATAAAATTGACGGGTCACGCACAAGAGAACATGAGTACGCGTGTGATGGATCTTTTTTCTCCAATAGGAAAAGGACAAAGAGGATTGATCGTGGCGCAACCTAAGACAGGTAAGACCGTTCTATTAAAGGATGTGGCCAATGCCATTGCTGCAAATCACCCTGAAATTTATTTAATCATCTTATTGGTAGATGAACGTCCGGAAGAGGTAACCGATATGGCCAGAAGCGTAAGAGCGGAAGTTGTATCGAGTACATTTGATGAACCGGCAGAGAAGCATGTGAAGATCGCCAATATTGTATTGGAGAAATCGAAGCGATTGGTGGAATGCGGACATGATGTGGTGATCTTGCTGGATAGTATTACCCGTTTGGCACGTGCATACAATACCGTTTCACCAGCCAGTGGAAAAGTATTGACCGGTGGTGTGGATGCAAACGCATTGCACAAACCAAAAAGATTCTTCGGTGCTGCGCGTAAAGTGGAGAACGGAGGATCGCTTACGATTTTGGCAACAGCATTAACAGAGACCGGATCGAAAATGGATGAGGTGATCTTTGAAGAATTCAAAGGAACCGGTAACATGGAATTGCAATTGGACAGAAAATTATCCAACAGAAGAATTTATCCTGCTATCGATCTTTTGGCATCTTCTACTCGTCGTGATGATCTTTTGCTGGATAAAGAAACACTTAGCAGACTTTGGGTATTGCGTAAACATTTAGGGGACATGAATCCACAGGAAGCAATGGAGTTCTTACTCGATCGCTTGCGCAGATGCCAGACCAATGAAGAATTCCTTGTCAGCATGAATGGTTAATGAACAGAAAAGGTCTTTATTTCGGTTTCGCGTACAGCATTGTCGTCATTGCTTTTAAACTCTTTATTTTACTGGGAGGTTATTCCCTCACACATTTTGGCTGGTATTACTCCAACATAACAGGCGTGTTCCTCATCATCCCATTTTATGTGATGGTGTTGAGAAGTGTGAGGGATAATGACAATGGAGGAATTATTGCCGGAAGAGAAGCCTTTCGCATTGCCCTTACGGTTTTTATTGTTGCCGCAATTTTGGTGAGTATTTACAATTACTTTGAATTTGAGTATGCCGGCAAGGTAATGGCCATTGATTATTACAACAGCTCACAGTTCATGGATTACCTGAAAAAATTGCCGCAGGTAAAGCCTGAGGATTATTCAAAGATCATTCAGGAGCAAATTAAGAATTCTGAAGTGTCTGCATTCAAAGCAACAACAGGTAAATTATTTTCTTTTGCCTTATTGGGGATCAGCTCTGCCCTGATCACTTCCTTGATCATGAAGAAGAGTAGGGCTTAATGCTCTACTATCAAAAATTCTGTTCTCCTGTTCATCGCTCTTCCGGCCTCTGTTTTATTGTCGGCTATTGGTACGCTTTGTCCGTATCCTTTTGCACTGACTCTTTTTCCGGGAACCTTGAAACTTTCAATGTAAGCTTTTACCGAGAAGGCACGATTCGAACTCAAAGCCTCATTGTCTTTTGGATTACCTACATTATCGGTATGTCCCTGTATCTCTACCGTTAAATTGGGATTCTCCAATAAATATTCGGCAAAGGATTGTAAGATCAGTTTACTACCTTCTTCAATTTCTGCACTGTTGGTTTTGTAATGGATATCGTTGATCACAAAACTTTTTCCTTGTTCTGATTTCTGAACATTAAGTTTTATTTCGGGAAGGGTGGTAGTAGGAGTAATATTTTTAATATCAACAATAGTAGAGTTAAACGCAACGCTATCCTTCTTTACTGTTAGAATGATCTTTTCCTTATTCTTAGTTAAAATAGCTGCCATGAATTTACCCGAAGAACTATCCACTACGGCATGAGTGATCTCTTTTGTATCGGTATATTTGATCTCTACTATAGCATTGGAAACGTTTTCACCTGCGACATCTTTAACACTTCCTTCAACGAACGTAATTTCACTTGGTCTCGCTTCAGGATACAGATCAAAACTGTACATATCATATCTTCCAATTCCTTTTCCCTGCACTTTTCCTTCGTTGTATGAAAAGAAATAAGCTGTCTTGGTATCCTTGCTTACAAAGAATCCACTGTCATCTCCTGTGCCATTAATAGGACTTCCGATATTCACAGGCTCACCCCATTGTCCGTTTTCTTCCATTCTCGAATAAAAAATATCATAACCTCCAAACCCATATTGTCCATCGCTTGAAAAATAAATGGTATGACTATCACTATGAATGAAAGGCGTTTTTTCGTTTCCTTTTGTGTTGATGGTCGGACCAAGATTCTGAGGAATACTCCACACACCTGTCTTCGGATCTTTCTTGGTCACATAAATATCTATTCCTCCCATTCCTCCCGGTCTGTCACTCGCAAAATAAAGTGTGAGTCCGTCGGATGCAATGGTAGGCTGACTATCCCAGTACTTGGGGTGATTTACATTGGCACTTAATTTTCTGATGTCTGTCCAATAATCTTCTGCATTATCACTCACATAAAGATCCACATTGGGTTGTAGGCCTCCCTCATCTTTCATCATGGCAAAATACAAATGCTTGTTGTCAATGGAAATGGTACATCCCCCCTGATTATCATCTGTTACATTAAAAGGTTCCGGCATGGGAGAGCCTTTATCAAACATGCCGGTTTTGTCTCGCAATGCGATCATAAAAACTTCTTTCTCTCTGTCGCTGCTGTACACCTGATTCTTATCTACAATGGGTTGCTTTCTTACAAAGAAACATTTTTTGTCATCGGGAGAAACGTATGTAAGATATTCATCTCTTTCTGTTGAAATGCCCTGTACCACTTTTGGATTGAAGGGTACACCTTTTTTCAGTGTCGCTTCTTTCTTCATGGATTTGATCATGCCTTTTGCATTCCCAACGTAAAAGTTATAGTTCTTTCCAAACTTTGCATCATCTTCATCTTTAAAGTCCAGAAATTTCTGAAGATATTTTTGTGCAGAATCATTCTTTTCTGCTTCATACCAGGCGTAACCAATAAAATAATAAGGTTCGCTGTGTATTTGCGGACAATTTTTGATGGCCGCCATGAATGGTTGGATCAAAGGCTTGTAAGGTTTTTCATCGAGACGAAGTTTCACTTCCATTTCAAAACCCATGCGTAAATGAGCTTCTGAAAAATCAGGTTCCAGTTGTATTGCTTCTGTTAAGAATTCAATGCGCTCCGGCTTCTTGTATTTCTTTTTGTCCAATGCTTTTTCATACAGTTTAATGGCCTTTTTATTCAGGTCTTCATTGCAAAGTTTTTTTGGTTGTTTTTCATCTTCGTCTTGCGCAAAAGAAGAATAGGAACAAAAAGAAAGTAGAAAGGAAAGCAGAAGAGTCGTGTGTTTCATCATGGTGGATATAATGCAAATTTAATGCTAAAGGCACGGGGATGGGGCTTAATCGTCTAAGTTTTTGTACCTCATGTTGTTAAAAACAAATAAAATGATGCAACAGATAAAGTTCAGAACGTTGGATCAAAGGCAAAAGACAACAATGGTTTGGAAATGGATCTTGTTTTACCTGCGTAAGGATCTGTACGTCCTACAACTTCACTAAGTACTTTCCTTCCATGATAGGAATAACTGGACATTGATTCGGAGTGAGACAATATTTGATATCTCTTTCCAGGTTCAATTTCGATAAGCGATTACGGTGAGAAGAGTTGGCAAGAAAACCAAAGAGATCACCTTTCGCTAATGTATACAAATGAAGACCGGCTAAAGCGGAATCACAGCTTGTATCGAAATGATGTTTGTAAACAAGTTCATGTGTGATGGCTCCGGCAAATAAGGTATCTTCCAAATTGAATTTATTCTTCCATCCGGCGCAAACAAAGAGAACATCTTTCTTCTCCTCTTTTAAATAGTTAATGACAGCATCCATGTTCAGAAAGCTGCCAATGATTATTTTACTGGCTCCTCGAGCAGCTTCGATCGCCTGCGTGCCGTTAGTAGTTGTTATGGCTATGGTCTTTCCTTTTACCTTAGCATTCATATAGCCAAATGGACTGTTCCCAAGATCAAATCCTTCCACCAATTCTCCATTTCTCTCTGCTGCTACTAAATAACCTTTATCAAGGTAGGTCTTTGCTTCTTCAATTGTTGCAACAGGGATCATTTTTGAAACACCATTGAAGAAAGCCGTTGTAATGGCCGAAGTGGCTCTTAAAATATCGATCACAACTACAATGGCGTCGGGATTGTGAAACAGGGGGTATGCCTGTGGAGTAAAACAAACTTCAATTTTTGGTTTCGCCTTCATCTTTCTTGCTTAACAAACATAACATTTTGTCGGGAATATTAAAAGAATTTTTTTCACCCGATACGTCAACAAAAACGTTTAACGGAACAAGGAAACTTTTCCTATCCTCGGGGCATTTTTCTTTCCGCTTAGTTTCTCAACACTTTCAATTTCATAGATGTAAACTTCTTCCGGACAAAGATTTCCTTTAAAACGTCCGTCCCACTTCCCATTCACACTGTTCGTAATAAAGACCACATTGTCCCATTTATCTTTAATGGTCATTTTAAAAGAACTGTATTCACATTGCAATACGGGGAAGAAATAATCATTTCGGTTGTCTTCGTTCGGCGTAAAACTGTTTGGTATCAGCATCTCGCAATCGCAGGCCTTCAGCTTTACGGTTACACTGTCGGTTTGTTCACCACAACTTTTGTTTTCTGTTTTCACCCAATAAATTCCTTCTTTTGTTACGCTGGTGCTGGGATAAACGGAGCCTGTGCTCCATTGGATCTTCGTATTCGGAAGTGTTTTAATACTCAAAACTTTGTTTTCATCACTTAAACAAAAACTCACTTCATCACCAAAGTTAGGCGTTGCTCCCTGTACAAATTTAACAGCAACTGTATCGTATTGAATACAGCCATTGTTGTTCAACTTCACCCAATAGATCCCACTGTTCTCAATTTTTATCTTTTGTGTTGTTTCTCCTGTGCTCCATTGATATTTGATCCCCGGATTTTTCGCATCAAGGTAAAAGGTACGGCCTTTGCAATAGGTACTGTCTCTCATGGATAGAACCGGCTTTCTGTTCAGTACCACCATGGTACTATCATAATAGGTATTTTTTCCAATGATGACCTTTACGGTGACCTTGCCTGGTTTTAAAACAGCGTATTTGATCGCATATGGCTGCGAAGCCAATACCTGCTGTTGCGTGAATCCGGCATAGGTGTCAAACCAGATAATTGTCGCATTTTTCTCCAGCTTCTTTTCAATTTTTAATGTAGCGATCTCTCCGGCGCAAATACCAAAGGTATCCGGCAATAGATTCATGTTCTGTCCTTTTGCCAGTACAGTGAAGAATAGGATCAAATATGTGACTAGCCTTTTAATTATAATTCCAGTTCAATTGTTATTCTTGTTCCTACTGATGGAGGGTTCAATGTGCTTTTATCCACCATACTAACGGTTTGCATTTTGCCGTTCAATTTGGAATTGATATCCAAGATTGTTTTGATGGTACTTGTTCCCAATGATTTATGTCCTGTTTTGGAATGTTCCTTCGCTTTGATCAATCCGATTCCATCGTCTTCAATGCAGATACACAATTTATTTCCTTCTTGTTTCTTAAAGCTGATCAATAGCGTTCCGTGTTCCATTTTTGGAAGGATGCCATGTATGATGCAATTCTCAGCATGTGGCTGAATGATCATGTTCGGGATCTTAACTTCCGTAGTATTTATAGTCGGATCTACCTCAATGAAAAAATCGAATTTGTTCTTGAATCTTTCCTTTTCCAGTTCCAGGTAATACGTAAGTCGAGCCAGCTCATCGTGCAATGTGATCTCCCTCTGTGCGGCCTTCTCAATGATCATTCGTATCAAACGCGAAAACTTAGCCAGGTATTCACTTGCTTTCAAACTATTATTTGAATTGATGTAATTTTGAATGGATGTGAGTGAATTGAAGATGAAATGGGGACTTAACAAGGCATTCATGGCCTGATGCTTCAATACGTTCACCTGTTGTTCTTCCTGCAACCTTCTTTTGGCATTTTCCTTTACCCTTTTAATGATGAGCCAGCTGATAAAGCTGATCAGCAAAAGACCACCCAGTGTCACTGCTAAATAGATCCAGTTACTCTCGGTGATCTTCGCTTCTTTGTTTATTTTAATTCCGGTAGTATCACTCCAGTTGATCTTGTCACCGGATACCGATATGTCAATATTGTATTCTCCTCCTGTGGTCAGTGAAAGCGAAATGGAATTATCGTTGATGAAGGTCCACTCACCTTGACCGATCCTGTAACGATAATATTGTTTATTGGGCTTGCTGAATAAGGGACTGTAAAAAGAAATGCTGATATTTTCCTGATCTTTATTTAGTGATATGCCTGCACTGTTGAAAGGAATGCTTTCTCCATTCACATTCAATTGATTGATGCTTACAGGTCTTAGTTTTGAAATGCCATTGATAATGCTGTTGAGGGAGGCAACGCTGATCCCTCTTGCAGTTGCGATACAAACGGTCTCATTATTGAATACGATGTCACTGATGGAATTGGAAAGGAGTCCGGAACTTTTATTCAGCACCTTCAAGGGATTCCAGTTCTTATCGCAGATATAAACGCCATCTAAAGTTGCAAGCCAAATGAGTTCATGGAAATATTTGATCTTCTTGACTGCACTCAGGTTGATGTTGCCGATGTTTTGAATTAGTTTTTGTGAATTCAACTCCGTGATACCGGATTCATGTGCAAGATAGATCTTTCCGTTAATTGAGGCCAGATCATTGATGATGTAATTGAAGTGAACGCCACTCACTACTTTCTCTTTTTTGGTTTTAAAATCATAGAGATACAATCCACTGCCTGTTGCAACCAGAAGAGAATCGCCTGTTTTGATGAAGTCGTTGATCGCGATCCTATAATTACTGAAAGAGATGAGTGTATCTGAAAAGGTGCTTCCGTAATTGCTGAATAACAGAACGCTTGCTTGTCTGTCCGCTACCACGATCTTGTCTTTCTCGATGGGATAGAACTGTGCTGCATTCAGGGAACGAAAACGATAGGTTACACGTGAATCGGAAAAGACAGAAGGAGGGATCTCGTTTCGGGTGGAGAAGTAGATCACATCATTGATCTCGTTAATGGTTCCGATGGGTTCGTTGATCACTTCATCCGGTTTGGAAAGGATCTTGGATTGATTGTTATTCAGATTAACACCATATAAACCATTGCTGGTTCCGGCTACCAATAAATTATTTTTTAGGTAAACAGAATTGACATTCAGAATTTTTCGGTTGAAAAGAAAATTGAACGAATTGAAATAAGGATTTTGTATGAAATAAACGCCATCCGAAAATGTACCGATCCAGATATTCTGATCTCTGTCCTTATACAAACAATTGATAAGGGATGGAGGCAGATCCAGGGTCTCAAAAACGTCGTGTACGGTATTGTTTTCATAGAGGTAAAGCGATTCTCCCGGAAAAGAAGTGAACCAGATCCTTCCATAATCATCCGCAATGATCTTTTCAATATTCCTTCCTCCGTCAGGAAGATAGGAAACAGATTTCGTTTTATAAGCAGGGACGATCTCTTTCTCAACGGAATTATTGTTGATGATGAGAATAGAACCGGAAGTTCCCAGGAGCAGTTTTCCCTCTTTGTTCTGCGTGATCGAAAAAACGGAATTGTTCTTTAAATAATCCGCCTTTGTTTGTCTGGCACCGTTCAACTCATACAATCCATCTTTTCTGCCGACGAAGATCTTGTTGGTAGAAGTTTTAAAGATGCAATTCGCAGTGTTGCCTCTGTCCTTTTTGATTACTTCATCTTTTATGATCTCCTTCGTTTTAAGATCAACCGTGGTCAATTCTATTCCGGTATTGAGAAAATACGCATGATCATCTGTGATAATGAACTGATCACAATTGCCCTTAAAGGAGATCTGTGAAAGTAGTTTGTATTTTTTTGTCTCCAGATCATAAGAAGCCACGCCTTCATCCCGCAAAGACAAGTAAAGTTCTTTTGTATTGACAATGTTCAATCCCTGAAGGGCATTGCTTTTCAGGCTGTCGATCTTGAGCTTAACGAAATTATAACCATCGTATTGGTAGATCCCATTCTGCGTTGTGAGATAGAGCAAGCCGTTGGGATGCTGTTGTACATTAAAAATATTGGCATTGTTCAAACCTTCTTCACTTCCTAATTTCTGAAAATTGAAAGAAGGTGTTTGAGCCTTGAGCAAGTCAAAGAGCAGACAGAAAAGGATGGAAAAAGTAAAATGAATTCTCAATGTTTAATCTTTGAACAGATTCATAAAAATACAAAAAGCCCGCGTAACGGGCTTTGTATTACGTATAAAATAATCGCTATTTGGGCGAAACGGATTTGGTTCTGATAAAATCACCAAATTCCTGTATTCTTGCCTTACTTACCTGAACATGGGTTCCTTCACTCAGGATCACTTCCCCACCTTCGTTATTGCTGTACTCTTTCACGTAATTGACGTTGATAAGAGCAGAACGGTGGATACGGAAGAACTCAGTGGTAGGTAAGATCATTTCAAATTCCTTCAAGGTCTTGCTGGCAATGATCTTTTTCTGTCCGTTCAAATACAAATTGGTGTAATTGTCATTGGCCTCTAACCAAACGATATCTTTGAAATCTACCAGCGTAAATCCTTTACTGTGATTGATCAAGACAAGATTCTTGTCAGCAGGCTCGGCTTTTGCAGACGTTCCGCTTCCCTTTGCATCATAATGCTGCACCACTTTTCTGATCGCCCCCTGAAGTTCGCTTAACATCAAAGGCTTCAATAAATAATCGGTAGCTCCTGCCTTCACAGCAGTGATACCATGTTCGCTATAAGCTGTTAAAAAGATCACGCAGAAATCGCGGTTATAAATTCCCTCCAGCATCTGAAATCCGTTCATTCCGGGCATATTGATATCAAGAAAAACAACATGCGGCTTCAGGTCCTGTATCTTCATTTTCCCCTCAGGTCCACTGGCGGCTTCACCCACTACTTCAATTTCCGGACAATAATTCTGCAACATGTTCTTGGTGTTGTTGCGACTGTCTTCCTCATCATCAATTATTACGGCGCGATACTTTTGCATATTCTAAATTTTAGGTTAAAACTACACTTTAATATTAATCAAAATAATCTAATTATCAAATACGTATTTTGGCTGAGGGAACGACTATTTTTATACCGTTTCAGGCGTTTCGGACTTCCTTTCATTGCGAAAACATGTATCTTTGCGCCCTATGGAAAAAAGAGTAAGGGTGCGTTTTGCGCCTAGTCCAACCGGAGGTTTACACATGGGCGGTGTTAGAACTGCCCTCTTCAATTACCTTTTTGCGAAAAGACATGGAGGTGATTTTATTTTAAGGATAGAAGATACAGATCAAACCCGCTTTGTAGAAGGGGCGGAAGAATATATCATTGCTGCACTTAAATGGTGTGGTATTTCCCCGAATGAAGGAGTTGGATTTGGCGACGGACCTCATAAGCCTTATCGCCAAAGTGAAAGAAAGGAATTGGGTATCTATAAGAAATACGCTGATCAATTGATCGCATCCGGACATGCTTATTATGCCTTCGATACGGAAGAAGAATTGGATGCTATGCGCAAAAGGCTGGAAGCAGCCAAAGTCGTAGCTCCCCAATATAATTCGGTCACACGACAAAACATGCGTAATTCCACAACTTTGCCGGAGGATGAGGTGAAAAAACTGTTGGAGAGTGGGGCAAAATATGTGGTGCGATTAAAAGTGCCGCGCAATGAAGAGATCCGTTTCAATGACATTATCAGAGGCTGGGTGGTTGTGAATTCTGCGCAAGTAGATGATAAAGTTCTTTTGAAAAGCGACGGAATGCCAACCTATCACCTCGCGCATATCGTAGATGATATCGAAATGAAAATTTCTCACGCTGTGAGGGGAGAAGAATGGTTGCCAAGTGCGCCTGCACACATTTTGATCTATCGTTATTTGGGATTGGAGAACGAAATGCCGCAGTTGGCGCATTTACCTTTGATCTTGAATCCGGATGGTAATGGAAAGATCTCAAAACGCGAAGCAAGATTCCCGGTTTTCCCATTGAGTTGGAAAGATCCGAGAGAAGCTTCCCCTTATATTGGATACAAGGAATCGGGCTATTATCCCGAAGCATTTGTGAATATTCTTGCCTTGTTGGGATGGAATCCGGGTGATAACAAAGAGATCATGTCCTTAGATGAAATGGCATCCTTGTTTGAATTTGAAAGAGTGAATAAAAGCGGCGCCAAGTTCGACCCTGAAAAAGCAAAATGGTTCAATCAGCAATATTTGAGAATGCATTCTGATGCTGATCTTGCGGAAGCATTCAAGCCGGTTTTGAAAGAGAAGGGCATTGAAAGAAGCGATGATTTTATTATTGCATTTTGCAAACTGGTGAAAGAAAAAGTACAGTTTGTGCATGAATTCTGGGAGCAGGGAAAATATGTTTTTGAAGAGCCGACCACTTACGATGAAAAAGTAATGACCAAAAAGTGGAATGAGAAAAGCAAGGATGTATTTACAGAGGTGCTGAATCATTTTAAGAGTGTAACAAACTGGAATTCGGAAGAGATAACAAAAGTATTTCACGAAGCAGAAGCAAAGGTCGGGAAGATAGATATGCAATTGTTACGTGTATTGGTAACCGGCGTTGCAGGTGGTCCACAATTGTTCGATATGCTTGCTCTTATAGGAAAAGAAGGAACGGTGAAGCGATTAGAGAAAGCATTGAAAAAAAAATAATTTTGGGACTTAGATATTTAGTAGCTATTGAGACGGTCTGAAACTTGAAGCTTGCCATTTCGAGTTTTGTCAGCACTTGTCATTTCGAGCGTAGTCGGTACTTGTCATTTCGAGAGTAGTCGGTACTTGTCATTTCGAGCTTAGTCGGTATTTGTCATTTCGAGCGTAGTCGAGAAATGAGTGAAGGGGCTATCAGGTCTCGACTTCGCTCGACCTGACCCTTCTACTTCGCTCGACCTGACCCCTCGAAGTCCAAGAATTAAGAGTTGTTTGTGACGAGTTTTCTTGTAAACACGCGTTAAGATTATTCCCTGGCTTAGAATCGATCCCATGAAAATTCACTAATTTTATAACGAATGAAAACTAGTGAGCTTGAAATAAAACTCGACTGGAGCGAAATGGATCTTTTCGGTCACATCAACAATGTGGCTTATTTTAAGTATGCACAAAGTGCCCGTGTGAATTATCTGGAAGAAGTAGGCATTAACACGGCAGATCCGGAGAACAAACACAGTTTTGCTGTTGCTAATTCTTCTTGTCAGTTCAAAGCTCCCTTGTTCTTTCCGGGCACAATAAAAATCATCACCACTACCGATTGGATCAAGAATACCAGTTTGCAACTGAGTCACAAATTGTACGATCAAAAGAATGAATTGGCTGCTGAAATAACAGATGTGCTGGTGTTATTTGATTATGCAACACAAAAGAAGTTGCTCATCTCCGATGAGATCAAAAGAAAAATTCAAGGTTAGAACAGAGCAACGGAAATCTTTGAGATTGGATGGATGTGAGACCAATCCATATCGATTCAGGTTTAGCTAAATTTTGACTTACCCTTTCTTTTCTTTATTTTTAAACTTCTATCATAAAATTATGAAGGCAAAATTCATTGGTATTTCTTTATTGATCCTGGCTTTAATTGGCGCAGGTGGTTATTTTTTTCACTGGATCTGGTGGAGCTATGTTTTCGTTGTTCCCATTGTGATCCTAGGCATCATGGATCTCACGCAAACCAAACACAGTTTAAAACACAATTTTCCCGTGATCGGTCGCATGCGCTGGTGGGCCGAATGGATGAGACCAAAAGTGTATCAGTATTTTATTGAGTCGGATACCGACGGAGCACCTTTCAATCGCTTAAGCAGAAATGTAATTTATCAGCGTGCAAAAAAAGTGAATGATACCACACCCTTTGGTACGCAATTGAATGTTTACGAAACGGGTTACGAATGGCTGAATCATTCCATTGCTCCCATTCCCATGAGTAAAGTGGACCATGATCCACGTGTGCTGGTAGGTGGTCCGGATTGCAAGCAACCTTACTCTGCCAGTATTCTGAATGTATCGGCCATGAGTTATGGTTCCCTCAGTAAAAATGCCATCATGGCTTTGAATGGTGGAGCTAAGATCGGTGGTTTTGCGCATAACACAGGCGAAGGTGGATTGAGTCCCTATCATCTTTCGCCGGGTGGAGATATTTTCTGGCAAATTGGTACCGGCTATTTCAGTTGCAGAAATAAAGATGGAAGTTTCAATCAGGAAGCATTTGCTGAAAGAGCTGTGCATCCCAATGTGAAAATGATAGAGATCAAACTTTCACAAGGAGCGAAACCCGGACACGGCGGAATTTTGCCTGCAGCAAAAGTAACAGATGAAATTGCAAAAATTCGTTTGGTTGAAAAAGGAGAAGATGTTCTCTCACCTCCTTATCACACTGCTTTTAGCGATCCCATTGGACTCTTGGAATTTGTAAAGAAACTCAGAGATCTAAGTGGAGGTAAGCCTATTGGATTTAAATTGTGTATCGGACAAAAGATCCAATTCATTTCTATTTGCAAGGCTATGATCAAGACCGGCATCATGCCTGATTTCATTACTGTAGATGGGGGAGAGGGTGGAACAGGAGCAGCGCCTTTGGAGTTCACCAATTCGGTGGGAATGCCTTTACGGGATGCGCTTGCCTTTGTGTATGATGCATTGAACGGATTCGGAATTAAAAAACACATTACCATTATTGCTTCAGGAAAAGTACATACCGGTTTCGATCTGGTTAAGAATATTTCATTGGGAGCGGATATGTGTAACTGTGCCAGAGCCATGATGCTTTCATTGGGCTGCATTCAGGCTTTGGAATGCAATACCAATACTTGTCCTACCGGAGTTGCAACGCAGAATCCTAAATTGTACAGTGGATTGGATGTAGATGATAAAAAAGTGCGTGTTGCAAATTATCATCACGAAACGGTGAAAGCTGCAGTTGAATTGATGTCGGCCGCCGGTATTTCTCATCCAAAGAAATTGCACCGTTCTCACATTTACCGAAGAGTAAGTGCCAATCAGATCCAGACTTATGCAGAAATGTATCCGTATCTTTTAAGAGGTTCTTTGTTAGAGGCTCCGTATCCTGCAGGATGGGAATTGAATGTCATGCACAGCAGTGAAACAACATTTGACAGCGCATTGAATCAATCATAGATCATGAACATAGTAGAAGAGGTCTTAATATCGCTCGAAAGATCGAAACTTCAGAAAAGGAAAAAGAGATATTCCGATTAAGAAATGTTGAGCTCAGATCAGCTCTGGAAGAGATCCAGGATAGTTTTTTCTATGCAAGTAGAATTCAGCGTTCATTGATCACATTTGAGAAGTACATTGACAATTCATTGAAAAGGCTGTCAAAAAACTGATCAAACGATCTCCATTCGTTTCACATTAGCAGGAATGATCCTCTCCGCATCTGCGCTCATCCAGTTACCAAGTATATCTTTATAAACACTTCTGAAATCAACTGAGTATTTCAGGTCGCCGTCATCTAAATTGCTAAGATCGGGCAACTCATTGATGATGCCTTTCTTCTTCAGATTTTTACCGAACAATAAAATATTGCCAGCAGTACCATGATCAGTTCCTGCACTTGCATTTTCTTCAACTCTTCTGCCAAATTCACTAAAGGTCATGATCAGTGTATCATCCCATTTTCCCAGCTCCTTTAAATTCGCAATAAAGGTACTTAAGCCTTCAGCATAAGTGTTGAGCAATTTTTCATGACGTTGCGCTTGATTCACATGTGTATCAAATCCATTCAAACTGATGTAATAGACCTTAGTTGTACTTTCTGCAGTGATCAAAGAAGCAATATTCTTCAACTGATGCGAAAATCCATTTTTAGGATATTCTTTGTTGTTGGATACGAGTTTATTTTTTTCAAAGACATAGTTGATACCTGTACTGGTTTGACGTAATAATTCGTAAAGGTAATCCTGGTTGTTGCCCGTTTGTAATTGTGCTTGGCTTGCTGCAACAAGATCGCTGTAAAATGGCTGTTGCAGTTCTTTGTAAAGAAAGTTGAGATTCTTTACTGCAATTCCACTCATTTTTTCCCCTCTCAAGGCAAGTGCAAGTTCATTATCAGCTTCGATCGCCTCATAGGCGTTTGTGCATTCATTGTCCAGAAAACGACCGATCCATCCATGATTCAGGTATTCATTTCCACTGCTTGCAGTGTGCCAGATGTCCATGCTTCTGAAATGAGAACGATCGGGATCAGGATAACCAACATTGTTGATGATGGACATTTCATTCTCCTTGAAAATAGCATGAAGTGCTTTTAGTGAAGGATGAAGAGCAAGGTCATTTGCCAAGGGAATTATTTTATCTTGAGGGATCGAAATCTTCTTTCTTAGTTTGTAGTACAATTCGTTCTTATAAGGAATGATCGTGTTCAACCAATCGTTGCCGCCGCCAAGTTGTACCACTACCAGTCTTCTTTTATTATTCAGAGGTAAAAGTGAACCGGAGGCACGAAGAAAGGAAGGTAAAAGCAAGCCGGCAGAAGCCAAAGCACTTTGTTTGATGAAATCTCTTCTTCTCATAGCAAACTATATTCGGGAAGTGAAACAATTTTAATGATCATGTCTTGTCTGCTCAGTGCACTCATGCCTTTTATTTTTTCAGTAACCGTGGCCAAAGGTGTTTTGGCAAGCAATACATTTTGCAGCATTTCAATATCAAGTCCCTGAAGCTCATTTAGTATCATCTCCCAATTGATCTCAGCTCCAACTGAATTCGAATTAGTATTTTCTTCCTGTGTTTCTATTCCTTCTATTTCTTTTTTAACGGGAACAGTTTCTGCCTTCTTTGGACTGAGAAGCAGGCTAGGTACCCTCATTCGAAGCAACAAGGTGCTGCTGTCTACAAGAGCTCTTCCCTTTGGCCAGCCCGAAACATTAGGAGGATAGAATAATTTCTGACCAAGCAACTCCTGTATTTTGAAAAGTGATTCGTAACGATTGTACTTGATCTTGAACTGACGAGAAATTCCCACAAGAAATTCAACGGGGGATTTTATTTTGCATCCGATATTTTCCTCATCAAGGAACCAGGGTGAAGAAAATAATTTTTTTAGAAGTTCGCCGGTATTGTACTGATTAGCAAAATAAAATTCAGCTAGTTCCTTCACCTGAGCTTCTTTCACTTCTTCATTGACATAATAGCGGTATATTTTTCTGGTGATATGATACGCCGTCTTTTTATTCCCAAGGATCATGTTGATCACATCTTCTCCTCCAAAATTCCCTTTCATTCCAAAAATGATTTTCTCTCCTGTATCATGTTTTTCCTGATTCAAGGTGAACTGTCCGTCTTTTTTATCGAATCCCCAGCCAGTAAATGCTCTTGCTGTTTCTTTTATATCCTGTTCAGTATAATTTCCTTTTCCTAAAGTAAAAAGTTCAAGCAATTCTCTTGCAAAATTCTCGTTCGGATGTTCTTTTCTGCTTTGCTGGTTGTTCAGGTACTGCAACATGGCAGGACTTTTTGCCGTTTCTATGAGCAATTCCCTGAAAGAGCTAAATGCATGTTTACGATGAATGTTATTTAGTTCCTGCATGAAGTAAGGATTAGAGGCGCGGCAGGCAAAGTGATCATGCCAGAAGAGCGTTTGTTTCTCCAGCAGAATATTTTTGCTTTCTATGAGTTGCTTCATCCAATGGATATTCAATTCCCTCATCTTATCCTTTGCTATCTTTTGGATCTCCTCCTTACTGTTATTTTCGGCGAGCTGGGCATTCATGGATGAATAATCTTCTTTATTGATCAGACTCAGATAAGTGCCATTACTTGCTGAAGTGAACAGGTCGCTCATGATTGCGTTCATGTTTTTTGTTGTAAGTACTTTCGCCTCAGAATAAGAAATTCCGAAACCTAATCGGTTATACAAATGGAATATTTGGCGTAATGTTGCTGACATATTGGTTAGGCAAAGATCTTTATGCTAAATTAAATCATATTCTGCTAAAAAGATAATCATAAGGCACAACATCAGTAAGGTTAGAATGGTATTCGTGAATTTTGTTTGACGTATTCCAAATAAAAGATCGCCGATCAGGTAAGAAAGTGGAATGCTGAATACAAGAATGATCTGTGAACTGTTTGCTCCGCCTGAAAATAATCCAAACACATTCAATAACACATACCATAGTAATATGAACTTGGCTTTTTGTTTCTTAACTGTGTTGCCTGCATTTCCCATGAAAATACTAAAAGCGGAAATGATAAGTAACAAGATCAGAAAGAAGATCAAGGGAAGATAATACTCACTGAATGAAGGAACTTTCACGTGATCAAAAAATGCTGCAGCAGCCTTTATAAAATACCATTGATTGAAATTACTCAGATAGGCAATGCATTCGTAAATGAAAACAGGAGCAGCAAATCCGATCAGAGCCATGATCCATTCCCTCCAGCTAAACGGTCGGAGTATGAAGAGCGCTATAAAAAAAAGAGGAAAGTTGATGATGCTGTTGAAACTGATGAAGGCGGAAAGGCTGATGTAGAAGGCAGCTTCAAAGATCAGATTCGTTACATTTTCTTTTCGGTAGGAGTCCAGTAACTTGTAAAGTGAAAGAAAAATGAAAATGTTGGTACAGGCCTGTGCGCTTAACTGAAAGGGCTGAACGGCTGAAATGGAAAGGAATAGATACAGGAAAACGGGAAAGAAATTCTGTTTTTCAACGATCTCCTGATTCACACAGATCTGGTTGATCAGGATCATTCCTATGACAATTAGCAAATAGTTGAAAAGCGTGATGCCAACATTACTTTGTATCGTTTGAGCAAAATAGTTGTAGAAAAGGTTGGGAAACAGGCTGTTTTCTATGTTTTTGAAAGAAAAAATGCTGAAAACCGCACTTGTAAGTATAAGTCCGGAAAGAAATGGCAATGCCCCCCTGAATCCCTTATTTAATGTGCCCGCAAACAATTTTTTTTACTTTCTAAATTTATGCTATTTTTGTTCCGTAAACTTACGAATTAAAGAAACTAAATAGCAGATATATGAGCACATTACTTATTAGCCTTATGATCACCTGGACAGATATCTTTGAGGGTATTGGAAAAGCATCTTACTGGGTTTTTGATATTATGAAATCAATGGGAAATGGACCAAATGTGGCGATCTGGATCTTTATAATAGGACTTATTTTTTACTGGACTTTCCGTCTTACCAAATACAAAAAAGCTGCGCAACGCGACGGAACTTACGAATAGTTACATTTTTAATAATGAGCCCCGCCCTTTAAAAGCGGGGTTTTTTTATGCCCGCATTGGTCTAAATTAAATGCGTTTTTAAAACTATAATTCTATCTTGTACTCCGAATGAGAATGCGCCTATTCCTACTTCTTTTATCCGGATTGTTATCGCAATTCAGTGCACAAAACATCATCCTGAAGAATGTCAATATCATTCCCGTGAATCATGAGATCACCATACCGGGTTGCAATGTCTTCATAAGAGACGGCAAGATCGAAAAGATAACACCTTTTCCTTATGTAAAAGAACCGGGGAGAAGGGCAAAGAAAAAAGAGCCTACTGCAGGTTATACCATGATCGATTGTGAAGGTGGATTTTTGATGCCGGGAATGGCTGATATGCATGCTCATTTTCCGGAAAAGGAGGATGCATTGAAACTGCAGGATTTTCTGAAACTTGAACTTGCTTCCGGAGTCACCTTTGTCAGAAGTATGAGAGGTGAAAAGAAACAACTTGCTGTTAGGGACAGTGTGAGTAAAGGATTAAAAAAGAATGCGCCTGAATTGATCGTGTCGTACGTCCTCAATCAAAGTGATTCTATCATTGGTCGGGACAGCCTTCAGAAATTGATCAGTTACGCTAAAAATTCCGGATTTGATTTTATCAAATACTTAGGTGGAATGAAAGAGAAGACCTTCATTGATCTTTCTGAATTATGTAAAATGAACCGATTTCCAATTGCCGGTCACGCCTATGACAATAGTCTGCAACGCACTATGGACGCCGGATTTTATTCGGTTGAACATTATCAGCCGGTATTGAAAGCATCAAAACTAAATCCTGATCATTTCAGGAAACAGTTAGATACTTTGAAAACAAAGAGGATCGGAATTTGTCCGACCTTATCCTTCTATAAAATCTACGGTTTTCCATTTAAGGAAGAGGAATTGCTTAACAGAAACGGAATGAATTATGTGAGTTCAAAAGTAAAGAAGGAATGGCAGAAGCAATACAATGAAGATCTGAATGCAGCAAAAGAAAATTTTAAGACAGATTTCGAAAGTAAATACCAGATCCCATCTAAAAAGAGCCTGGAGTCATTTTATCCGGTATTGAAAAGTTGCGCGGATGCCGGCGTACTTCTTTTGCTTAGTCCGGATGAATGCGTTTTCAATGTGCCTGGTTTTGCCATGTATGAAGAAATGATGCTTTACAAAGAAGCAGGACTCACGAACTATCAGATCCTGAGATCTGCCACGTTGAATGCAGCGAAATGCCTTCAGGATAATAGCTGGGGAAGTGTGGAGATCGGAAAAAAAGCCAATCTCGTATTATTGGAGGCAAATCCACTGGAAGATCTTAGCAATATTAAAAAAGTGAAAGCCGTTATTCTTCACGGAAGGTACATGCTGCAGTCAGATCTGGTAAAGCCGACGAAATAAAAATCACAATCGGTTGATGATCGTTGCTGCTTTTTCAAGAGTTTCATCTTTTTTCGCAAAACAAAATCGCAAAATTCCGGGATCGGTTTGATCACTGTAAAACACGGATAGTGGCACTGTAGCTATTCCCTTTTCTTTTGTGAAGCGAATCGCAAGATCTGTGTCTTTCTCCTGACTGATATTCTTATACGACATCAATTGAAAATACGTTCCCTGTGCTTTCACAGGGATGAAACGTGAGCCTGAAGTGAGATAGAGGAAAAGATCTCTTTTTTTCTGATAGAAATCTTTTAATTCAAGGTAATTGGCTTTGTCTGCAAGAAAATCAGCAATTCCCAATTGAAAAGGATGATTCACGGAGAAAACAAGGAATTGATGAACTTTTCGGAACTCTTCCATCAATTCTTTTCTCGCAGCCACATAACCCAGCTTCCAGCCTGTGGTATGAATTGTTTTTCCAAACGAAGAAATGACAAAACTTTGATCGGCAAGTGATTTGAACCGACAAGCACTTTGATGCTTACCACCGTCAAAAACAATGTGCTCATATACTTCATCACTTAGAACAATGATGTTCTTTCCCTTCACAATTCTTTCTAATTCCAGCATATCCTGTTCGCTGAAGATCTGTCCGGTTGGATTATGAGGTGTATTGATGATGATCATTTTGGTGGAAGTGTTGATCTTGGATCGCACTTCTTCCCAGTTGATTTTAAATTCAGGAGCGATTAATTTGACTTTCACCGGCTTTCCTCCGTTGGTTAAAATAGAAGGAATGTAACTATCGTAACAAGGCTCGAAAACGATCACTTCATCTCCCGGTCTAACAAAAGCTGAAACAGCCGTATAAATTCCCTGAGTAGCCCCTGCGGTTACTGTTATTTCCGTGTCAGGAGAATATACGGCACCATAACAATTTTCCAGTATCTCTGCGATCCGTTCGCGTAGCTGTATCACGCCCTGCATTGGAGAATACTGGTTGAATCCTGCATTCATGTATTTCTGACAATACTCAAGTAATTTCTGATCACAATTGAAATCGGGAAAACCTTGAGAAAGGTTGATGGCATTGTGCTCTTTTGCCAGGCCACTCATGATGGCAAAAATAGAGGTGCCTACATCCGGAAGTTTGCTTTCTAAACCCATAGTAAAACAAATATACTAAAACTAAATCAGGTGTTTGATATGAAATTCTATTCAATATCTTTACATCAGCATGTTTCGCTTGTCTCAAATAAATCGCGTGTTATTTTTCGCGCTTATCTGCTCTTTATTTTATTGGAATAAGATCACTGCTCAGAATATTGCAGCACTTACTCTTCCCGATTCTATACCGGATGCAAAGATGAGTCTTGTGAAATGGGAATTGATGGATCAGAAAAGCAGCAATTCCTCTTCAATAAAATGGGATACGGTAAGATCTTCAAATTGTGATGAGGCAATTCCCATGGATAGAATACAGGTTTTCAGAAAACTGATCTCAATTGATTCTTCATTGGTTGGCGTTCCTCTTAATTTTATCATCAGTCATTATGGGGCATCTCAAATTTCAGTGGATGGACGTATCATTGCAGTGAACGGTAAGCCATCCCGGGATGGAGATAATGAAATACGATTGGATCCTAAGTCGAGGAATATTGTTCACTCGTTTTTAACTGCAGGTATTCACACGATCACATTATCTTACTCCAATCATTTAACCGGAACTTTATTGGATAAGTTCAATGGCAGTTGCAATGGATTTGAATTCCTTCTTTGCCGTTCATCTTCCCTACATGCCCAAAATCTGAATAGGAGTGGACTCTTCTCACAGGGCTTTATGGTGGTGACTGGAATTTTGATCGCATTGAGTTTGCTTCATTTACTCATCTACCTCCTCTATAAAGAACAGAGCTCTAATTTGTATTTTTCCTTGTTCACTTTTGCTTTTGCAATACTAATTTTCTTATTTCAATTAAGCAGCACAAGTAGTTCTCCTTCAGTTCTTATAACAACCTATTATCTCCGGTGGCGTTTGCTTTGTCCCGTCTTTTACTTTCTTTTGCTCCTTGTCTTATCTGTGGTCAATTCTAAGAATGATGCAAAATGGAGACTTTATATTAACAGAGTGAGTCTGGTGTTGATTGGAATTCTATTTCTCATTCCCTTTCTTTCAGGAAGTGCCGTGTTCTTTATATTGGTGGGTTACATTACATCAGCTTGTTTTATAACAGGCACATTGATCAGTACACGCAAAAAGGTGAAAGGAGACGGAGTTCAGATCGTTAAGATCGGGTTTCAGATCTTTATTTATTTTGCCGGGATCTATTTTATCATCAGTAATTTTTTCAAAGTGAGTGTTGCTTATGGTTCATGGGGAGAGATCACTGTTTTTTCAATATTATGTTTAGGAATATTAAGTATACCTATCACCATGTCTGCATTCCTTGCTTTTACATTTGCGAAGAATAACAAGGATCTTGTTTTGCAGTTGGCAGAAGTTGAGAAGTTGTCTGCTTTGACAATTGAACAAGAAAGGCAAAGAAAGATCTTATTGGAACAGCAGAATGAGGAGCTGGAGAAGCAGGTGAAGCAGAGAACTTCAGAGGTGGTTGCTCAACGGGAAGAACTGGCAGTAAAGAATAAAGAGATCATAGATAGCATTAATTACGCCAAAAGAATTCAGAACACATTACTTGCACACAAAGACTATCTTAATTCGCATCTTCCGGAGCATTTTATTTATTTTGAACCAAAGGATATTGTGAGTGGTGATTTTTACTGGGCTGCTTCAATTGATTCAAGCACGAACAAAAAGTTTTATTTTGCTGTTTGTGATTCAACCGGACATGGCGTACCGGGGGCATTCATGAGCTTGTTGAATATTGGATTCTTAAGTGAAGCTGTAAATGAAAAGGGAATAACAAAGCCGGGAGCTGTTTTTGACTTTGTTCGACAACGACTGAAAGACAACCTGAGCAGAGAAGGACAAAGGGATGGATTTGATGGTGTATTGATCTGTATGGAAAAGGAAAGCAGGGAGATCACTTATTCAGCAGCCAATAATAAGCCAATTTTGATCAGGGATGGAAACTTGATAGAACTTGGTGGAGATAGAATGCCGGTTGGAATGGGAGAGAAGAAGGAATATTTTCAAACCTTTAGTTTTACTTCTCAACCCGGAGATATGCTTTATATTTATACTGATGGATTCGCAGATCAGTTTGGAGGACCAAAGGGCAAGAAATTCAAATACCGTCACCTGAATGAATTTCTGCTTGCTGTAAATTCCATGCCTTGCGAAATGCAATGTGAGGAATTACAAAAAATGTTTCATCAATGGAAAGGGAATCTGGAACAGGTAGATGATGTGACGATCGTCGGCATCAAATTGTGATCATTTGATATACTGTTAAAGAGTTTTTGTTACTCCTAATGCAACGATACCTTTAGGACCTTTTCCTAATTCATATTCAACCATATCACCTTGACGAGCTTCTGTAACCATACTGCTGAGGTGAAAAAAGATCTGTTCTTTTGTGATACTGTCTTTGATGAAGCCGTAGCCTTTATCGTCTTTATATAAGATCACTCTTCCTTTTCTGAGTTTAGAATGAGGGTCTGCAGCCTCTTCTACTTTTGCTCCTAATTGGATGTCTTCCAATTTCAATTCAACTTTTAATTTCGGATCTGGAGGTGTATCAGTGATGTTTCCATGATGATCTACATACGCCATCATGCTATCCAGTCCTTTTCCTTTAACGGAGGAAGATTTACGCTGTTCTTTTTTTTCTTCTTTGTTTTTGCGCTTAATAAACTTTGCTTTTTCTTTTTCCGTTTTCTGAAACGACTGTTTGGATCTTCCCATTCACATCACCAAATCTGTTTAAAGCATGGCTAGGAATTAGAAATGCGCAGATTCTTTGCAAAAGTACGAAATAAAGAGTGAATTCTGAATTGTTGAGTGTTTCATGCACTTTGTTGGTTGACAAATCAGCATTAATGTTAATAAATTAGGGGGACTGCAATTTAATGACTACATTTGTGCAATCCTTAGAGGATCGTATAGACTTCCCGCCAGGTAAAATTCAAAAACCGGCTTATTCTTATCACTATCTTTTCTGGTTTACACATAGCCGGCATTTTGCCGGAGTGAATTTAATTAAATTGAAATGAAATTTTCAGAACTCGATCTTATTGAGCCGATCTTAAATGCTCTACACAAAAAAGGTTACACAGAACCAACTCCCATTCAGGAAAAATCGATCCCGGCTATACTTAGCGGAAAGGATATTTTTGGAAACGCACAAACCGGCACAGGAAAAACAGCATCCTTTGCTTTACCGATCTTACAAATGTTGCATTTGGATCCAAACAAGAACGGACCACGCAATGCAAAAGCACTTATCCTGGCTCCGACAAGAGAACTGGCTTTACAAATTAGCGAGAACATTCGTGAATACGGAGCACAGCTTCGTATTAAACATGCTGTTGTATTTGGTGGCGTATCTCAAAATCCACAAGTGAATGCAATTCGTAATGGAGTAGATATCATCGTTGCAACACCGGGACGTTTGCTCGACTTAATAAATCAGGGACATGTTCGTTTGAGCAGTATCAAGTTTTTAGTACTGGATGAAGCCGATCGAATGCTGGATATGGGATTCATCAATGATATCAAGAAGGTACTGAAGATGGTTCCGGAGAAACGTCAGACTTTGTTCTTTTCTGCAACGGCATCGAAAGAGATCATGGTATTAGCGAACACCATTCTTAAAGATCCTGTTCATATTGCGGTAAATCCGGTTGCTTCGGCTGCTCCAATCATCAAACAATCTGTTTACTATGTTGCCAAAGAAGACAAGAAGCAATTGTTGAATCACCTTTTAAAGAACGAGAAAATTCCACAGGTGCTTATTTTTACCAGAACAAAACATGGTGCAGATAAGGTGGTGAAGGAACTAGTCAGAAACGGAATCAAAGCGGATGCGATCCACGGAAATAAATCGCAAGGTGCACGTGAAAGAGTGTTGAAAGGATTCAAAGACAGAAGCCTTCGCGTTTTAGTTGCAACGGATATCGCATCACGTGGAATTGATGTAGATAAATTATCCCATGTCATCAATTATGAGATCCCTGAACAGGCAGAAACCTATGTTCACAGAATAGGAAGAACCGGCAGAGCAGGAGCAGAAGGTTCGGCTATGTCATTTTGTTCTAGAGATGAGATGTCTTATTTCAGAGATATCACCAAATTGATAAAGAAGAATATTGAACCGGTAACAAATCACCCATTTGCAAAATAATCAAGTAGGAATGAGTGATAAACAAAGACCAAGACTTACGAGTCTTAAGAAGGGAACGGTTAAATTCTTTGATCAGCAAAAAGGATTCGGATTCATTCAAACTGAAAACGGTGAAGACTTATTTGTTCATGCAAATGGAGTTCGCGAAGCGATCAGAGATGGGGATAAGGTTCTTTTTGAAACGGAAGAAGGCAGAAAAGGCTTACATGCAATTAATGTGAAGCTAGACAAATAGAAACTGCATTAAAAAAGAAGGTTTTTGGCCTTCTTTTTTTTGATTTTAAATTTTTGCTTTTTTTAATTCTTTCTGAAAGAACAGAAAATAAAATTCTGAATGGTATCGAAAGGAGTTTTATGTTCAACCTGAAAACATTTTACCTTTTCAAAATATTGTTGCAAACGTTGTTTCATTGAATCTTCCGAATATTGTTTCACCTCGATGCCACTGCATTTTTTCGGACCGGTTTCTGAGAAAGTGCCAAGGATCAGGACTCCTTCGGGTTTAATATTTTCTTTTACGATCTGTATGTATTTTTCGATGTCTTCTTCAGAAGTAAAAAAGTGAAAAGCCGCCCTGTCATGCCAGAAGTCGTATTTTCTTTCCGGTTTGAATTCGGAGGCGTCTGAAACGATCCATTTGATCTGTGATGCTTTCTCCCCTAATCTGGCCTTGGCTCTTTCCAGGGCTTTTTCAGAAATATCCAGAACAGAAATATCCGTGTAACCTTCTGCTAAAAGATGATCCACAAGTAAACTATCTCCACCACCCACATCTATAATTGCAGCGTTCTTTGGAACATTGAATTCTTTCAAAAAATTCAAGGATGTCTCCGGTAAGGGTTGAAACCAACTCACGTCTTTTAATTCTTTCGTTCCGTAGATATTTTCCCAATGTTCTTTTCTCGATTTGATCTCCTCCATCTGATTTAATTTTGATCTAAGATAATACGGATTTAATTTAAAAATTCATTTTTTGAAAAGCTTAACAAAAATTAATGTTGGTATACAGTCTCTTCTTCACTTATTTTTCTGTACAAATCTTATTATCTTTAGTGCGTATGATGTCTAAGTTGAAAATATTCACTGATCCGCATTTGCTTGCTGAAATCGAGAAACATGCAAGTTATCGATCGCTAAAGAAGAATGACATACTTATTACTCCCGGTGATACAGTTCAGTTTGTTCCTATTGTTCTATCAGGAAGTATTCGTGTGATTCGACAGGATGAAAATGATCAGGAAGTATTTTTGTATCATTTATATCCGGGACAAACCTGCGCCATGTCACTTACCTGTTGTCAATCAGGAAACAAAAGCATGATCAAGGCCATTGCGGAAACCGATACAGAGATCCTGCGAATTCCGGTAGAGAAAACAGAAACATGGAGCATCTTCCCCGAATGGAAAGCTTTCACCAGCAACAACTACAATCAACGTTTCAGCGAATTACTGAATGTGATCGACCTGATCGCGTTCAGTCATATGGATCAGCAATTATTGCACTATCTTCAGGAAAGATCGAAGGCATTGAATACCCGTGTTCTTGATATTACACATCAGGAGATCGCAGACGAATTGCATTCCCACAGGGAAGCCATCAGCCGTTTGTTACGTACAATGGAGAATAAAGGATTGGTAAAACTGGGTAGAAACAGCATAGAACTGACGCAGCTGAACTGAATTATTTCTATTGAGGATCACCTTCTTACATTACGATCTTCTTCTTATCCAACAAATGTTCCGATTCTTTGTTTTCGTTCGATCTAACTTTGATGTATAAATCAACGAAATATGAAAAAAAACATGGGTTCTTTGGATAAGGTGATACGAATAGCGGTAGCTATCGTTATTGCTGCGCTTTACTTCGCCGGACAAATAAGCGGAACTGTAGCAATAATAGGTTTGGTCTTAGCTGCTGTCTTTATTCTAACTAGTTTAATAGGATTTTGTCCACTTTATTTACCATTGGGGCTTTCTACCTTGAAAAAGAAAGAGACAAAATGAGCACAGAAATGAACAGGCTAAGCCTAAGACAATATTTTCTCAAACACAAATTGGGATTTGTCGGAGCATTAACAGGATCATTTGCTGGTTTGGCTTACTGGTATTTTGTGGGTTGTGCATCCGGTACCTGTGCCATCACCTCCAATCCATACATCAGCACGATCTATGGTGGCGTTATGGGTTGGTTGATAATCGGAATATTCAAAAGCAATAAACAACAAAAAGTAATAATTAAAAAAGAAAAAAATGAAGAATAAAACTATAGTTGATGTTCGATCTGAAGGTGAATTCATGTCCGGACACGTAAATGGAAGTATTAATATTCCGGTTCAGCAAATACCAGCTAGAATGGATGAGTTGAAGAATATGAAGAACATCGTACTTTGTTGTGCTTCCGGTGGCAGAAGTGCGCAAGCCATGATGTATCTGAAACAGCATGGAATTGAATGCGAGAATGCGGGTTCATGGTTAAATCTTAATAATTAAACAATGATAAATACACTCAAAAAAATATTCGGACTTGGGCCAAAAGTAGATCTGCAACAATGGATGAAGGAAGGCGCTGTGATCATCGATGTGAGAACAAAAGGTGAATATTCAGGTGGCCATGTAAAAGGTTCAGTGAATATTCCTCTGGATCAATTGTCCGGAAACTTGAAAAAGCTGAAGAGCAAAGATCAGGCGATCATCACTTGTTGTGCTTCAGGGATGAGAAGTGGTTCTGCAAAAAGCTTTCTTAAATCACAGGGATATACTAAAGTGCACAATGGCGGATCTTGGTACAACTTACGTAAATACGAGGAATAATGAAAAAATACATTGAACAATATAAATTGGCATTGACAAGTGGCTGGAATTTCATGCGGGTCTTTCGCTTGATCTTAGGTTTATTGGTTTTGATCCAGTCTTTTTTTATTGGAGATTATCTATTCTCTGCCTTCGGTGTCTTTTTTATTTTTCAAGCTTTGACAAATACAGGTTGTTGTGGAGCATCCGGATGTTCTATTGATTATTCAAATGAGAAGGAAACAAAAGCTACTGCCCTTGAAAAAGTAAGATCAAACTAATGCGCCATGAGAATACCGGAAACATTGTATTCAACTTTCGCCAATAAGTGTCCGCGCTGCCACCAAGGCAAAGTGTTCGCGAACCGAAATCCTTATAATATTCGGGAAACACTACACATGAAATCAGATTGTGATCATTGTGGACTGCATTATGAACGAGAACCCGGATTCTTCTATGGAGCCATGTATGTTTCTTATGCTATTACAGCAATTATTTTATTTATATGGTTAGTGAGCGATCTGCTTTGGCTTCATCAGGAACCGGAAGTTTTGTTCGGATGGGTTGTACTCACAGTTTTATTGACCTTCCCTTTGATCTTCCGATGGGCTAGGATAATTTGGTTGAATTTCTTTATCAGGTTTGATAAATTAAAGTACGGTTCTAAGTCGGAGATGATCCATTCATGAATTTGTTGTATGTCAGAACTAATCATAGGTAAAAGAAAAGCAGTGAGTAATTGGTTACGTCAGTTTGTTACCATACTTGATGTGGAGAAAAGGATGTACAAGATCCAGGAAAGTTTATTGTCTGTTTTTAAGTGGGGAGATTTCAAGCCTTTACCAAAAATTGAATATGTATTATTATTTCGTCAGCTTTTTGCAAAGTGTGAATCTTGTCCGGTTGACGAGATAGAAAAATCAAATGCTTCTTTCTATCAGGTGAGTTTAGTTTATAATGGAAACAGAAGGATCATTGTACATGAGACCAGAAACAGGGAAGAAGCATTCGCTATTGCAACAAGAACAGGATCTGCACTGAACGCGCGTATAAAGGACAATGCGACTACGCGTGGTAAAAGTGTCTGGTTGAATTAATTTTTGACTAGCTTGTTCCAGCGGATACTTCCTTGTCCGGAAATGACACGAACGAAGTAAAAGCCTTTTGGTAATTCTTTTAAATTCAAGATCTGTATCTGCTGATCTGAAATGACCTTATCAATATTATCATTGAAGATCACCTGACCCACTGAATTGATCAATTCGATCTTTACATTTTCTCCAACAAAGTCATCTGAAAGACGAAGTGCAACATTATCCTCGGCAGGATTTGGAGAAAGACTGAATTCGTAGATCTTTTCTATAACAGAAAGACTGATCATTTTTTCAAAAGAAAGTGTGCCATCTAGATCGTATTGCTTCAATAAATAATAGTTCACGCCGTGTGTGTAGGGTTGATGATCATTTAAAGTATAGACCTTTTCTGACTTACTATTTCCTGCCGCTGCAATTTTATCCATCAATGCGAAGTCACCACCTTCCATTGCTTTTTCTATTGTAAAATAATTACTATTCTTCTCGCTTGCTGTTTTCCAAGTGAGATAAACATAGGAGCCGTTATAATGAGCAGTGAACTCTGTAAGTTCTATTGGCAGAACGCAATTGTATTGAATGATCACTTGTCCGTTTCCATTCTGAACTCCTGCGTTTAATACAGGCGAAGCTAAAGCTCCCGTATTGGAAGAACCTCCTCCGCCTCCTCCTCCGGAATAAGCACCACCACAACCACCGTTGCCGCCACCGCCACCGCCGCCGCCATAATATCCACCACCGCCACCTGCACCTCCGGCTCCAATGTAACAACCACAACCCATTATTCCCAAACCACCGTTACCACCAATACCCAATGCTCCGGCAAATCCATTTCCGGCAGGTCCTCCACAATTGAAATTTCCTGTACCTGCTGCACCTCCTGCTGCTTGTGTTCCACCACTTCCGAATGAACCTCCATTGCCACAAAATCCTGCTGTTCCTGTTGTGCCGTTTCCACCCGTTAAATTTCCTCCTACACCACCATTCCCTCCAACACCAGCATTGCATGATACTTGAGGTCCACCACCACCGCCACCACCACCACCAGCTGTGATGATCCTGTTCGCTAAAGCTACTCCTCCAAATCGAACATCGGATGCTCCTCCTCCTGTTCCACTGGTAAAAGGACCACCAGCCCCAGGGTTTGCGCCACCGTTATAACCGTTAGTTCCTCCAACAAAAATATTATAAGTTTGACCGGGAGTAACAGCCAGTACACCTTGAGCTAATCCTCCATTTCCACCAACACCAATATTGCCACCCACACCCGGAGCTCCTTTTGCTCCATAGGCACTGATCGTAACAGAACTGGCGCAACTAGGCACAACAAAGGTCTGCATTGCACCGGTGAAATTGTAGGTAACACTAGTTACCTGTGAATGAAATTCAGCAGAATAATAGCTCGCTAGAACAACAAGGAATGACTTTAGAATATTTGAAAACTGTAGTTTCAGATTTAAATAATTTAGCATGAAGTTAGTCAATTTTCTTTAACGATAAGGTGCATTGGATTATTTTCCTCATTGATGGTGATAAGATTGCCTTCAGCATAGTGATTCACCTGTAAAAAACGCAAAGCCTCCTCTTTGTCCTGCGCCTCAAAAATATTTCTTTCAGCGTAAAATACGGTTTCAGGACCCAAGACATCCTTGCTGATCAGGATCACAGGAAGATCTTTATTCGATCTTTCTTTGATGAATTTCCCCAGGTTCATTCCCAAAGCGTAAGGTTTCCCTTTTATTGAATTCGGTCCAGGTAAGTTTTCCCCATAATACCAAAGACTGGAAAGGAGAATATAAAGACCAATCAACAAGCAGTGCTTTGTTTTTAGTTTTTCGGGATCATGAAAAAGCAATCCTGCTACTGAACAAAGTAAAAGGGTGAACACAACTGAAAAATACAAGCTTGTAAAATCATGTCCACAATAATCCGGTAAGAATAGGTTGAGTAATAGCACAGGGAGGGAAGAGAATAAAAGTAAATGCTTTGGAATTCTTCTGAAAGCATGGAATGTATTTTTCCTATATCTGACAAGAGCAATGGCCAACAAGGAAAGCACGATCCCATGATTAATAAAGATATTAAGGACTATGATCAAATACTTTTTAAATAGATCAGTAATTGAAAGAAATATGTCGCCACTAGATCCTATACCTCTTTCTGCATAACGGTTCTTCATTTGTTCTAGATAATTTTCGACTCCGGCAATTTGCGAGTAGTGAGATACAGTCAGGTACAAAGCGAGGGAACAAATTAAACAGACAAAGATGAAATGAATGAATGTGGACCTTTGCTTTTTCGCTTTGTAAAGAAAGAACAAGGCCATTACGCCTCCCATAAAATAACCCAGCCACGAACAAGAACACATCAGGAAAAGTGAAAGATAAAGCAGCAATGAACTTTTGCTTTTCAACATGAAATCTGTCTTTTTGCTTTTTACTAGATAAAAGACAGTGGTAATGAAAAAGAAATGAACTAAAATATCACTCATGTAGGTATTGCTTTGAAACCAAAGGACTGTAGGATTGAAAAGGTAAATGATGAATCCGACAAGAGGAATGGAACTTTTCTTTTCAAAAAACTCGAGCAGGATCAAATAAATAAAAAAGGAACTCAGAAAATTGATCAACAAGTTAAAGACTTGAATACTGATCAAAGAAACCTTTATTTGTAAAAGAAAATGAAAGCCGTAAGCAATCATGTACGCTAAAGGCGGGTGAGAGACATAATAAAAATTACCTTCTCCGTCTTTCATATTCCCCGTGGTACTAGCATGATTGTTGATCTGTTTGTTGGCCTTTCCTTCGTAATTCATTCTAGGAAGAAATCTCAAGTTTGCAGCACCTTCTTTTTCCCAGATCTGAAGAATGCGCAAAGAAATAGCTGTTAGGAACTCATGATGCTTAGAAAGAGGGCGGTTAAGATTAGGAATGCGAATCAGAACCGAAAGAATAAAGATCAGTACAAATAGAAGAATTGTATTTGTTTTGTTTGTATGCAAAGCTTTATCAAAAATAGATAAATAAGCCCTTGATTATGATGAGTCTGGCTTTGTCTATGGTACTTCTTCTCAGACCTTTACTCTTAATATCTGTTAATATTAAAAGAAGTCCCCCTTTTTTAAAGTAAAAAAGCTTTAGGTTCGTCTACCCTACTGTGGAAGTGGTATCTGAACAGACAATGGTCCAAAAGAACGAACCTATCATTAATGGAACCGTAAAGCAATACGGTAGCAAGTTATTTGGGTTCATTCGTAGTAAGGTAAATAGTAATGAGGATGCGGAAGATCTGTTACAAGACGTTTGGTCAAGATTCAGTCAGCTTACGAATTTAGATGAACTGGAAAGTGTCAGTGGATGGCTCTATCAAGTTGCGCGTAACAGAGTCACAGATTTCTATCGAAAGAAAAAAACGGGTAGAGTAGAAGATTTCTCTTTTGAATCAGAGAACGGTGAAATAGATTTCAAACAACTCTTGCTTTCAACGGAGGATGATCTTCCTGAGATGAAACAGTTCAGAAATTTATTCTGGGAACAACTTTTGTCTGCGCTTGATGACTTGCCGGAAAATCAAAGAGAAGTTTTTGTTCTGAATGAAATGGAAGATCTCACATTGCAACAAATTGCCGATCAAACAGGAGAAAATCTGAAAACGATCATTAGCAGAAAAGGATACGCCGTTAAATTTCTGAGACAGAGACTAGAAACTTTATACAACGAATTTATAAATACATAATTTATGATGTTAAGAAGAACAGGCTTAAGTGGCCTTAAAAAAGGAATTTTTATTGGAGTGATGGCAATTGCCGGAATATTCGGGCTTACCTGGCTTGTTATGGAATTGTGGAATCATTTGCTTCCGGAGATCATTCATGTGGAAAGAGTAAGCTTCTGGCAGGCGATGGGAATTTTGGTTCTATCTAAGATCTTATTCGGAGGAATGAAATTTGGAGGGAACAAATACCAAGGAAGAAATAGATTCAAAGAAAAATTCGGGAACATGACCGAAGAGGAGAAAGAAGCTTTTAAACAAAAGATGAAAGAGCGATGGGGCAGAAATTGCTGAAAGAAGAGCCGGTTTAAAGCCGGCTTTTTTTATTTCATTTTTTTTAAAGTAAAAGAGAATGATGTACGTCTTCTACTATATAAACTATAAAATAAAAAAATGAAACGATCAATTGTAAAGCCTATCATAGGCGGAGTGTTAATTGGACTGGGAGCTTTTTTTGCTCCATGGTTATTGTGTAAGATCATGTTATTCTTCTTTATTGTGGGAGGAATATTTCGACTCATCTTCTGGAGTAGGATGGGAAGATGGGGCCATCCAAGGATATATATGGCCTATGCCGATAAGATCCGAGGCATGAATGAAGAAGAGTATTCATCCTTTAAAGGAAAAATGAATGATTGCTCAACACATTGTGCTCATCATCATTGTGGACCTTATAAAGAAACCAAGAAAGAAGAACAAACAGAAATTAAAAAATAGAAATATGAAAAAAGGATCAAGATTTTTAATCGGACTGGCAAGTGCCGGCCTGACTTTTGGAGCATTGATGATGACCTTGGGCGTTACGCAATTCAATAAATTCGGATATCGTCATCATCATCATTGGCATCACGAATGTTATCATTATCAAGGAGGACAATGTCACTCACAGGATCAAGCACAAATGAAGTAAACAAAAAACCCCTGATAATTCAGGGGTTTTTCGAGGTCCCGAGCGGATTCGAACCGCTGTAGCAGCTTTTGCAGAGCTGAGCCTAGCCACTCGGCCACAGGACCTTTTATTTATTTTTTAAAGAGCTTTTGCTTGCTCTGATTAGCCACTCTCCCGATAGTCCGCCGCGGCGGATCGGGACATAGGACCAATACAAGTACGAAGTTCGATTGACGAAGTACGATTTAAAGCATACTCGAAGATCTACGAAAGAACCTTTGTACTTTTAGTTTTAAGAACGGGTAGCAAAAATAGGAGTTTTTTGGGAATAGAGGTCAATTTTTCCCTAAAAAAAGGCAAAATTCAAGGCTGTCCTCCGCGTATTTCACTGATTTTACCTCCTTCTTCATCCTTCATCTTAAGTCTTTACGCTTCCAAAAGCCCTATCTTTATGCCTCTGAAATTTGACCCATTAAATAGCGATCTGCCCATCGTTGAGATCATACCTCAACTAAGAAAAGAATTTTCTTCAGGTAATTCTGCTATTCTTTCTGCTCCTCCGGGCGCCGGAAAAAGTACACTTCTTCCTCTTGCCTTGCTTGAAGAGAAATGGCTTGCCGGAAAAAAGATCATTATGCTGGAACCCCGACGTCTTGCTGCAAAAACGGTTGCTTTACGTATGGCTGATCTTCTGAATGAAACAATTGGAAAAAGGGTGGGTTATCGTATTCGTTTTGAAAATCGCGTTTCTTCTGAAACTATTTTGGAGGTTGTTACTGAAGGAATCCTCACACGAATGTTGCAAAGTGATAATGCACTCGAAAATGTGGGTCTTGTCATTTTTGATGAGTTTCATGAAAGAAGTCTGCATGCCGATCTGGCTCTTGCGCTTTGTCGCGAGTCACAACAGGTTCTTCGTCTGGATCTTCGTATCCTCATCATGTCAGCTACACTGAATATTTCTGCTCTTAAAGATGTGCTGAATGCGCCTGTACTTATCAGTGAAGGGCGTCAGTTTCCAATAGAGATCAATTATACCGAAGATGCGGATGAAAGAATGCTTCCTGAATTTACTTCACAAACTGTTTTAAAAGCAGTGAAAGAGAATGAAGGAGATATATTGGTATTCCTTCCCGGAGAAGCAGAGATCCGCAAATGTGAAGACATCCTCGTGAAACAAATCCCTTCTGTAAGAATACATCCCTTATACGGCCAACTTACCAATCAGGAACAGAATGCAGCTATACTTCCCGATAAAAATGGTAACAGAAAAGTTGTTCTGGCGACGAGCATTGCTGAAACAAGTTTGACTATAGAAGGAATAAAAGTGGTTGTAGATTGTGGTTTCAGCAGAGTTTCAAAATTTGATATCCGTTCCGGTCTTTCAAAACTGGAGACTGTTCGGGTAAGCAAAGATTCAGCCGACCAAAGGGCAGGAAGAGCAGGGAGATTAAGTGCCGGCGTTTGTTACAGAATGTGGACTGCAGCAACTCATTCCCGTTTAGCTGAACATCGTGTTCCGGAGATCATGGAATCGGATCTTTCTTCGCTTGTTTTGGAAATGGCCTTGTGGGGAGTGCAGGATATTTTAAAACTGACTTGGTTGTCTCCTCCACCGATTTCTTCTTTGGCACATGCAAAAGATACATTGGAACAAATTGGAGCCTTTGAGAATGCTAAGATTACTGCTCATGGAAAACAAATACAATCTTTAGCTTGTCATCCAAGAATTGCGCATATGCTTTTAATGGCAAGAGCGGAGAATGAAAAACAATTGGCTTGTGATATTGCAGCAGTGTTAGAAGAACGAGATCCATTGGGAAAAGAAGCAGGTGTAGATATTAATCTGAGAATAGAAGCACTTCGTAGATACAGAAGAAATCAAGGAAAGGGTGGGAAATTTTCCAGAATTGAAAAGGCGGCTGCTGCTTACAGGAATTTATTGAAGGTGGAAATTGATAATGAAATATATGATTCTAGTCTAGCAGGTCTTTTAATTGCCTATGCCTTTCCTGAACGAATAGCTTCTGCACGTCCCGGAAATAATGCACAGTTCCAGTTGGCAAACGGACGTTATGCCATGTTCAGTCATCAGGATGATCAGGCTCATTCGAAATGGATCGTAGTTGCGAATATGGATCTGAGAGAAGGAATGGGAAAAATATTTTTGGCTTCACCGGTCGATCCTAAAGATCTGGTTTCATTTGTGAAAGAGAAAGAGAATGTTTCGTGGGACAGCAGAAAAGGAGGATTGATCACTGCGAAAGAATTACGGATGGGAAGTGTTGTCCTTCAATCAAAACCCATCGCGAACGCAGATCCTCAAAAGATCATTGAAGTAATTTCCAATGCTATTTCAGAAGAGGGAGAGCAATTGCTTCATTTTGATGATTCCTTCGATCAATTACTCAACAGGATTAGTAATCTTATTAAATGGAATGGAAAAGAAGACTGGCCCGATACAGATAAAAGAGCTTTGCTTTTGAATAATAAGAATTGGTTGGGACCTTATCTTTCCGCTGTAAGAAAAAATGAAGATTTGAAAAAGATCAATCTGAGTGAATGTTTGTATTATTCTTTGAATTCATTTCAGCAACAACAACTTGATCAGCTTGCGCCGGAAAAACTTGAAGTTCCGAGTGGGTCTATGATACGCATTCAATATGTTGCTAATGGCGGAACTCCGGTTTTGAGCGTTCGATTGCAAGAGGTGTTTGGATTGAGTGAAACACCAAAAGTGAATAAGGGTAAGATGCCAGTGGTGATGCATTTGCTTTCTCCCGGTTATAAGCCGGTACAGATCACTTCCGATCTCAAAAGTTTTTGGAATAATCTTTATCAGGAAGTGAAAAGTGAATTAAGGAGAAGGTATCCAAAGCATTCCTGGCCGGAAGACCCATGGACGGCGCCTGCAGTGAAAAAGGGCAGGAGCGAGAAGAATTAGAAACGAATACCGATAACACAAACATCATCAATCTGTTCTAAACCACCCTTCCAATCATCGAATGTTTTTTTCAATGAATTTTTTTGAGTTTCCATTGATTCCGAATGTATCGCGAGAAGATGATCCTCCAGTTGTTTGTACTTGAATTTTTTTCCTTTAGGTCCTCCGAACTGGTCAGCATATCCATCAGTGCTTAAATAAAGAACATCACCTTTCTTTACTTCCACTTCATGTAAACTAAAAGGAATGATTTCATCTCTATGACCTACAGGCATTCTGTCAACTGCTAATTCTTTGATGATCCCATTGCTGACATGTAAAATGGCATTGTGAGCTGCGGCGAATCTTACTTTGTACGATCCTTTATTTTTCTCAACACAAATAAGTGCACCGTCAAATCCATCTTTTTGTCCCTTGTTCGAAATACTTTCTATTAATCTTCTTCTAACATGATCAAAGATCAGATTGGGCTGAAGAATATGTTTCTCATTGATGGCTTCGCTTAGAAATCCAATATTGAGTAAACTCATGAAAGCACCAGGGATCCCGTGTCCTGTAGAGTCGCAGACGGCAAGGTAAAATAATTTGTTTGATTCGTTCTTATCATTTGTGCCAACTCCTGAGTCAACAGATGCGGCCCAGTAAAAATCGCCGCTAACAATGTCTTTAGGATTGAAATAGACAAAATGTTCAGGTAGATTTTGCATAAGAAAATCATCATGGGCCAATAAGGCCTGCTGGATTCTAACTGCATAGTTGATACTGTCCAGGATCTCTTTCTGTTTTTCTTCAATGATTTCTTTTTGGTGAGTTATTTCCAGATTAGACTTCTTTTTTTGCCTGTATCCTCTGTAAATAAAAAAACTAAGCGCGATCATTAGGGTGAATCCTCCAATGAAGGAATTTCGTATTAGTTTTTCCTTTTCTTTTTCCTGAATCGCCAAGAGGTCTTTTTTCTCTTGTTCCAGTTTAGCGGCAGCTTCTTTCTTCTCAAAATCAAAGTTCATCCGGGCTTCAACCGTTTTTCTGGTGTTCTCTTTATTGAAAATGGAATCTCTCGTGCTGATAAATTCTTTGTAATACTTTAAAGAGTTTAAGCCATCTTTCTTTACTTCGTAAATACCACTGAGGCATTGAAGAATATCTTTTGTAAGTTCTCGTTCGTTCAAAGCCTTGCTTAAGTCCAGAGCTTTTAAAGAATAAGGAAGGGCCTCGTTCAATTTTCTCTGTCTATATAACACTGTTGCAATCTGGTGATAGGATTCGGCTATTCCGTATTCATCGTGAATTTTCTCTCTAATTTCCAGCGATTTTTTAAAGTAATCATACCCTTCCTGGAATTTTTTTTGTTCAACATATATATTACCTAAGTTATTATATAAACTGCTCAGCATTTGTCTGTTTTGTTCTTTCTCAGATATTTCTTTCGCTCGCAGGTAATAGTCAAGCGACTTTTCAAAATCCTTTTTAGCATAATAGATATTTCCTATGTTAAGGTAAGCACTTGCAATTCGACTGAAGACTTTATGTTTTTCATATACCTTCAGTGATCCAATGTAGAGATCAAGCGCCTTGTCTAATTCTCCCTGAATATCATAGATAAGTCCTATATTAGACGATAAGACGGCTACATTCAACTCGTCTTTCACTTTTTCATAATTTTTGAGTGAACGTAGGTAATGAATAAGTGCAGTTGGATAGTCACCTTTTCTGTAGTAGGTTCCACCTATTCCCTGTTCACCACTGGCAATCATTTTTTCGTTCTTTATTTGTTCAGCTAAACTCAATCCTTCTTTGTAGTATTTTAAACAATTCTCGGGATCTCCGCTTGCTTTGTACCACGTGGCAATATCGTATAAAGAGGAGCAAACAAACTGTTTATTCCCATGCAGTTTTCTTACCTCAAGAGCTTCTTCCAGCGTTTTTAATGCTAGCTCCATTTCTCCTGTTTTAAGCAGCAACTTTCCTTTTAAAGAAAGGCTATTTCCCATTCCCTTTTTAAAATTCAACTTGGAAGCAAGTAGGTAAGCGCTGTCTGCATAACGTAAAGCAGTTGCTGTTTCTCCATTTTCAGAGTAGGCCAAGATCATTCTGGAGTAATTGTCAGCTTTATTGGTGTCTGATTTTTGAGAATTCAATAAAGTTCTTAATGAATCGGCATTGTATTGTTGCGCCAAAAAATTGCTTACAGATAAAAACAGATTGAGACAAAGTAAGATGCTCCTGAATTTCATAAGACGAAAATACTAATTCTTCTTTGGAATTATTGAATAGAAAGGGGGATTTATATACTTCAAATAGCAAAGGGTGTGACTTAATATCATATATTTGAATAGCCATGGTTAATTTGAAGATATATAGGTTAATACTGTTGTTCCTACTCCCTTTCTTGAGCACAAGCAGAGAGAAATAATAGATTCTATACGCTATGCAAGAAGTATTCGAAAAGCAATGTTACCGGGAGAAGAAATACATCGCTAAAAACTTAAAAAGACTCATGTTTCAAAAAGACTGAGTCGTGTTCGTGATAGGTTTGCCGTATAATCAATATATTTGCACCTTTTTATTTCTATGTTTTCCATAATAGGTGCAATAGCCGGTTTTATTCTTCTTGGTAAAAGTTTTATAGGTGCTTTTATTGGCATGATCGTAGGCTCGATCATTGACAATTATTTGGTGAAGGGTAATCGCGAAGAAGATGAGTTCTCGTACTATAAGAAGAGGGCAACGGGAGGGAGAGGAGATTTTGCCGCAATGCTAATTACTTTATCGGCTGCCGTAATGCGAGCCGATGGAAAGGCACTGAAGGTTGAACTGGAGTATATCAAAACATTTTTCGGTCAGCAATTCGGACCAGCATTTACAACGGAACATGTCAAGTTATTGAAACATTTTCTAGATGGTGCTCCGATACCTCTGGAGAAGATCTGTGAAGATGTTAAAGCAAGAACCGTATTTGAAGTTCGGCTCCAGTTACTTCATTATTTATTTGGTTTGGCGAATGCTGACGGACATGTAGCTGATGAGGAGTTGGTCATGCTAAAAAGGATCTCGCAATTATTGGATATTCCGAATTCTGATTTTGAGAGCTTTAAAAATATGTTTTGGAGGGATTCTGATTCGGATTATAAGGTGTTAGGAATAGAAAAGACTGCATCGGATGAGGAGGTAAAGAAAGCTTACCGACAAATGGCGGTCCGTTATCATCCTGATAAGGTTGCTCAATTAGGCGAAGAATACCAAAGAGGAGCCAAGGAGAAATTTCAGAAGTTGCAGGAAGCCTATGAAAATCTAAAGAGGTCAAGAGGTATGACCTAAAAAATAAAAAGCCGAAGGAAATGATCTTTCGGCTTTTTAAATAATCTACCGTATCCCATCTTTACTGAAGTAGTTGATGTCGGTTTGTGGTAATATTTCAACTAATAACCGGTATAAAAGTAAATTTAGAATGTTACTGTAAACGCAGTGAAATGTGACCGCAATGTTAAGACTGAATCATTGAGAAATTAGTTTTTAACACGAAATGAAAAATTGTTATTCCTCGGATTATTTCGGTGCATTTAATTTTTCAATTTCTGCAAGTTTCGCTTTTGCAGCTACATCATCCGGCTTGCTTTTAAGAGCCTCTTCATACGAAGTTTTTGCTTCTGAATACCTTTTTTGCTTGAAGAGTTCATTTCCACGCGAGAAATGTTCTTTGTACTTATTCGCACCAAGAGCACTTGGTATACTTTTTCTGGCCTCGTCTTTTCCGATGTTGCCCTGTGTAACAGGACCATTATCTTCTTGAACGATCTTACCTTCACTGTTTTCCTTGTGTTTTAATTCTCGTTCAGCTTTTTCCTTTGCCTGTTTTTCAGCAGCTAGCTTTTCAGTCAGAGCTTTTTCTTCTGCAGCCTTTGCTTTTGCAGCTTTTTCTGCTGCTAATTTTTCTTCTTCTGCTTTTTTCTTTGCTTCAGCTTCAGCTATTTTTTTTGCAACAAGATCTGCTTCTGCCTTTTTACGCGCTTCCGCATCTGCCTTTTTCTTGGCTGCTGCTTCCGCGTCTGCTTTGTCTTTCGCTGCCTTCTCTGATGCTAATTTCTCTTCTTCTGCTTTTTTCTTGGCTGCTGCTTCCGCGTCTGCTTTGTCTTTTGCAGCTTTTTCTGCTGCTAGTTTCTCTTTTTCTGCTTTCTTCTTGGCTGCGGCTTCTGCATCTGCTTTGTCTTTTGCAGCTTTTTCCGCTGCTAGTTTTTCTTCCTCTGCTTTCTTCTTGGCTGCGGCTTCTGCATCTGCTTTGTCTTTTGCAGCTTTTTCTGCTGCTAGTTTCTCTTCTTCTGCTTTCTTCTTGGCTGCTGCTTCCGCGTCTGCTTTGTCTTTTGCAGCTTTTTCCGCTGCTAGTTTTTCTTCCTCTGCCTTTTTCTTGGCTGCGGCTTCTGCATCTGCTTTGTCTTTTGCAGCTTTTTCTGCTGCTAGTTTCTCTTCTTCTGCTTTCTTCTTGGCTGCGGCTTCTGCGTCTGCTTTGTCTTTTGCAGCTTTTTCT
>Ga0154020_10000035_pt1 | contig 141247 bp, 111 predicted proteins | sample Klosneuvirus_201_FD_109709 | JGI IMG/M metagenome (GOLD analysis project Ga0154020, IMG submission 109709) | Active sludge microbial communities from wastewater, Klosterneuburg, Austria - Klosneuvirus_20160825_MG | ecosystem: Engineered > WWTP > Aerobic digester > Activated sludge | place... | reverse complement strand
TTCTACAGAACGACGGCCAAGCAAACGCTCATAATCAGAAGCACGCAAGGCACCAGGCGTTTTGCTAGACAAAGATTTGGATTTACTGTTGGCTTTAGGTTTTTTAGTGGCACCTGAACCTAACGCCCCACGGTACGCATGTTCTTGCTGGCAAGTCAGGCATTTTACTTTTTTAATGTTTTGTAAAACCAGCGCCGTAATGACATGACCAAGCTCTAATTTACAACGCGAACACAGACAATCGACTTCTGATCCTACTCTATATTGTACTGCCATATCACCAACCTTTTTTAATGTTCACAGTAAAATAATCACCATTATATCACGAAGAGAAAATGAAGGTTGGCCATAGTATCGTAGGATTCATGTAAAATCAATCATTGCCTATTGATAATCTGCATACTTTTATTTGATGCGAATAGAAAAAACTAAGCCTCAGTCTTGAACAACACCAATCTTTTATGTACCCATTAGGTTCATTCTATTTTTGGAGGCTCATTGTGACCGAAGCAATCCCACGTACACTTCTAGAGCAAGGCCGCACGCATCATTGCAACGAATTAACATCCACACATCTAGAACAATCTGTGATTTTAATGGGCTGGGTTGATACCAGACGCGATCATGGTGGTTGTATTTTTGTAGATTTGCGTGATCGTTACGGCATGACACAAGTGGTATTTGACGCCCAAATTAATGCCATCATGCACCAACAAGCCGAAGATTTACGTAACGAATATTGCATTGCCATTGCAGGCATCGTAAAAAGTCGCGGCAGTAACATTAATCCCAAGTTACAAACGGGCGCCATAGAAATTCATGCGCACCAATTAGAGATTTTTAATAAATCAGAAACACCTCCCTTTTTAATTGCCAATAATATCGACACCAACGAAGAAAAACGCCTAGAATACAGGTATTTGGACTTAAGAAGGCCACAACTCCAAAAAAACTTTATGATGCGGCATCAAGTGGCACAAGCAGTACGCCGTTATTTGGACGAACATCAGTTTTTAGAAATAGAAACTCCATTTTTAGTTAAATACACACCTGGCGGCGCACGAAATTTTTTAGTTCCCAGTCGCACCAACGCCGGACAATTCTATGCCTTAGCGGAATCTCCCCAGCTATTTAAACAGCTATTTATGGTCTCTGGCTTTGATCGTTATTTTCAAATTGTACGTTGTTTTCGTGATGAAGATGGCCGTTTAGACAGACAACCAGAATTTACACAAATTGACATCGAAATGTCTTTTGCCACTCAAGATAAGCTTTTTGCTTTAATTGAAGGATTAATCAAAAAACTATGGAAAGCATGTTTAGGAATTGAAATCAAAACACCTTTTATGCGCATGGATTTTGATGAATCTATGCGGCGCTTTGGCAACGATAAGCCCGATCTAAGATTTGCCCTGGAGCATCACGACTTAACGGATCTCATTAAAGCACATCAAGGTGGTGGTGTGCCTTTATTTTTAGACACCATTAGCCACAAAGGCCATATCATTAAGGCCATTGTGGTACCTGCCTCTGCAAATTTATCACGCACCGAAACAGATAAACTAGAAGAATTTGTAAAAGGCATGGGCGCCAAAGGGCTTGGACGCGCCAAATTAGACGAAACAGGTCAATGGACGCAAAGTCCTTTTGCCAAACAAATTTCTCAAGAATTAAGAATCGCCATTCAGCAACAATGTGGCGCTCGGCCTGGCGATTTATTATTATTCCAATTTGGCAAGGCTTCTTTGGTTCATACAGTGATGGCCAACTTAAGATTACATTTGGGTAAAAAATTAAATCTTGTCCGCAATGCTGAATGGCAATTTTTATGGGTGGTGAATCCCCCACTATTTGAATACGACGAAGAAACCAATCAATGGGCGGCTGCGCATCATGCGTTTACCAAACCGCAAGAACAAGACATTCCCTATTTGTTAAGTGATCCTGAACGAGTCAAGTGTTACCGTTATGATTTAGTATTAAACGGTTTTGAAATTGCAGGTGGATCTATTCGCTTGCACGATCCTGTTGTGCAAGCTCAGGTATTTCAAGCGCTAGGCATTAGCCACGAAGAAGCCCAAGAAAAATTTGGATTCTTGCTGCAAGCATTGCGTTTTGGAGCCCCGCCCCACGGAGGACTGGCATTGGGCATGGACCGTTTAGTCATGCTACTTACGCAAACCGATTCTTTGCGCGATGTGGTGGCATTTCCAAAAACCCAAAAAGGGGTCTGTTTAATGACAGGCGCGCCAGGGCTTGTATCAGACAAACAATTGGCAGATTTGCATATTAGAAAAGCACTCGTTTAGATAAGATGCGTGCATTTTCTTATAAACATATAAATGGTTAAAACATTAAAAAGGAAACTTATTTATGAGCATGAATAATTTTGGTGTCATCGATATGGTTCGTTTGTTGGATGAATCTAATTTAGGCAAAGCAGGCGCCAAAGATTTAGAAAATTTTTACCATCAACAACAAAGAGAATTGGCCCCTCTTTTAACCGCGTTAAAATCTAAAACCAGGCGCCCAGAACAAGAAGAACGCAAAATGCAAGAACAACTGCGCGAAGCCGAAGCAAAATTAGAAGCCCGCCGCGGCGAATTACGCGACGGATTACTTAAAAAAGCCGAACCATTAATTCAGCAAATTGCCAAAGAAAAAGGGTTTGCATTTGTTTTGGCACGCCCACAAGCCATGGTTTATGTAAAACCAGAAATGGATATGACCACCGCGGTCATGGAATTGTTGAACAAAATGGCCACTGCATGAACCATTCTGCAGGACCCAAGCGGGTGTTTATTGTTGCTGGAGAATCTTCTTCTGATTTGCATGCCGCTAAAATCATCACCGCGCTTAAGGAACAAGAACCACACGTTCAAACCTTTGGTGTAGGCGGCGAGCGCATGAAACAGGCAGGATTTGATGCCATTGCCAACGCTCATGATCTATCCGTGATGGGTTTTTTTTATGTATTACTTAAGTTACCTACCATCATTCTTATTTTTTGGCGTTTACTTAAAGTCATCAAACAACGCCAACCACAAGTCGCATTGCTATTAGATTTTCCAGATTTTAATTTATTATTAGCACGATTTTTAAAAGCGCGCGGTATTTATGTGATTTACTATATTAGCCCGCAGGTATGGGCCTGGAGAGCAAGCCGTGTAAAAACTATAAAACGCGTAGTGGATGAAATGCTGTGCATTTTACCTTTTGAGCCTGCTTTTTATCAAAAGCATCAAGTCACACAAGCACGTTTTGTGGGGCATCCCTTGGTCGAAGAGCTTACGCATATAAAAGACCCATCTAAACTTAAACAAATACTAAACATTCACAAAGAAGGGCCGATTGTAGCACTATTGCCAGGCAGTCGCATGCAAGAAAGTTTAAGCTTAATCACACCCATGTTAGAGTCTGCGCTCTTAATACGTGCACAAATACCGCAGGTTTTGTTCTTAATTCCAGTCGCTGGAACTACTTCGACCGTATTATTAGAACAGGCCATTGCTAAACATCAGCTCAAACATTGCGTCACCTTAATTAAAGGGCATGGACAAGACGTATTAATGTTATCAGATGCCGCTGTTGTGGCGTCTGGAACAGCCACGCTAGAAGCCGCTTTAATTGGTGTTCCATGCATTGGAATTTACAAGATTTCTCCCGTTACTTTTTTTATTTTGTCACGTGTGGTGCGCGTATTTTCTATTTTATTAGCCAATTTAATCTTGGGCAAAAAAGTCATCACGGAATTACTTCAGGATAAAGTCAACAAAAACGAAATCGCACCGCGCATTATTCAGTTTTTAAAAACACCGCAAGCACGTATAGATGCGGCCCATATTAGACAACAATTACTACATACATTGACCACACAAAAACCAACACAACAAGTAGTCAAATCAATACATAAAATCATCAACACAAAAAACGCTGTTGGTTCAACAACAACGCATTCCACACAATAGGAGCAAGCGGCATGGAGCCATTTATCACATGGGACCAGCAAATTTTTAAGCGCATTATCCAATTAAGAGATCATGGAATTTATGACCTCTTATTTACCTATCTTACAGAATTAGGATCTTATCGTTACGGCGCAGTTTTACTGATGTGTCTTATCTTGTGGTGTTACAAAAAACGGGGGCTTAAAATTATTTTTTTAGCACATGTCATTGCATTGCCATCAACACTGGTTCTTATTTTACTTAAACGTTTGATTGATAGACCAAGACCTGCGGCTATATTTGGTGAACACATACAAATCGCAGGCACCGAAATTTTAAATCATTTTTCTTTTCCTTCTGGGCACGCCTTTACCGCTTTTTGTTTGTTGGGATTACTACTTGCGTTCAACAAACAATGGGGACTTTTATTTTTACCTTTGGCTTGTTTGATTGGATTTTCTCGTATTTATATTGGCGCACATTTTCCACTGGATGTATGCGTAGGTTCAATCATTGGTTTTGTGCCTAATTATTGGATTGCCATGCGTCTTAAAATAAAACTCAAATCTTCTCCTGATAGACTCAAATTTAAAACTTTTTAATCCATCTTATGAATGAATACCCTACATCAAAAAAAACCAAGGTCATTTATATTGTCTCTGACGGAAGTGGCGAAACCGCAGAAAAAGTGGCTCATGCCACGTTACTTCAGTTTGTAAACGCAGATGTACAGTTAAAAACCTGCGCTCGCGTATTAAGCACACAAGATATTGATGAATTAGTCAACCAAGCAACTTTGGACGAAGCTTTTATTTTATACACCGTCATTCACACAGAAAATCGTGAATATTTAAGACAAAAAGCCACAGAAAAAGGGCTTGATAGCGCAGATCTAATTGGTTCTTTGGTGCTTAAGTTATCTCATTTTTTGCAACAAAAACCATTGCTCGTTGCGGGTCTTGGACAACGCTTAGACGAAGATTATTTTAGACGCGTAGATGCCATTGAATTTTCGGTTAAAAATGACGATGGCCAAGAACCACGCAATCTTTACAAAGCCGATATGATACTCGTTGGATTGTCACGAACCTCTAAAACGCCTTTGTCTATTTATTTAGCACACAAAGGCTATAAAGTGGCCAACGTCCCATTAGTCAAAGGCATTGTGCCACCACAAGAATTATTTAAAATTCCGCAACATCGCATTTACGCATTGATTATTAATTCACAAGCTTTAGTGGCCATCAGGCAGGAACGTCTTAAATATTTAGGACTCCCTCAAGACTCTTTATATGCCGATGCGGACAATGTAGAAGAAGAAATCAAATGGGTACGCACACTCTACTCACAAAATCCGCATTGGCCCGTATTTGATGTCTCTAATCGTGCAATAGAAGAAACTGCAACGGCCATTCTTAAAATTCACGAACAACAAAAAAACGAATAAAAACACAAGTAACTTCTTAAAAAAACCGTTGCAAACAGCCCCAATGCAAGATCATAAAGCATCTATAGACATCACCATATCTTGAGGAAGGCTCTTATTGGGCTTAACGCCCAATGCTTTGAGTTGTTCTGCTTTATCAATCACACAAGCACGGCCAGTGGCCAAACGCGACATTGCTTGTTCGTAGCTGTGTTGCGCTTGATTTAAGCGTAACCCTACTTCTTTTAAAGATTCAACAAAACCCACTAATTTATCGTAAAGTTCAGCGCCCTTTTGTGAAATATCTTGCGCGTTTTGGCTAATGTCTTCTTCTCTCCATAAAAAATGAACCAAACGCACCAAATATAACAAGGTATTTGGGCTTGTGATTAAGATATTTTTTTCAAAGGCTTTTTCGAATAACTCAGGATAATGCTCCACAGCCAATAAAAACGCAGCTTCTAGAGGAATAAACATCAACACACAATCTACCGTATGGAGTGTATCAATCGTTTGATATTGTTTTTCGGATAAAATTTTGATGTGCTGGTCTACAGATTGCGCATATTTTTTTAAAAACACCAACCGTTCTTCTTCTTTATCTGCATTGGCAAATGCACGGTAATCGGGCAAAGACATTTTAGAGTCCACAATAAGTTGTCTATTTTTAGGTAAATAAATAATCACATCAGGAATTACTTTTTTACCGTTATCTTCTGTAAAAACTTGTTGTTTTTTAAAATGCTGCCCTTGTTTTAATCCTGACTTTTCTAAAATATCCTCTAAAATAATTTCACCCAACGTGCCCTGCATTTTGCGATCTCCTTGCAGGGCTTTAGTTAAATGTTGCGTATCTAAACTAAGTGTTTGGTTTAATTCTTTTATCTGTTTAATTTGTTCAATCAGAACGCTGCGATCTTTATTATCGCGCAAATGATTTTCTTCTACCCGATGCTGAAAAGCTTTAATCTTATCCTGTAATGGCAACAACAACTGCCCCAAATGTTGCTGATTATGTTCTGTAAATTTTTTACTTTTTTCTTCTAAAATATCGTTGGCTAAATTTTTAAATTGCACAGATAGCGTTTCTTTAGCTTCTAATAACAATGCATATTTTTCTTGTGCGTATTGTTGTTCTTGTTCAAGACGCGTATGCGTTTGCGCCAATTGCACACTGATTTGTGTTTTTTCGTTCAACAATTGCAAATAACTATGTTTTTGTTTTTGAACCACCCATAAACATCCAATAAGACATATAAGCAAAAGCAAAGACAACAAACCAAGCAGTAAAAATAAACCCATAAATGCAAGCACTCTAATACATCAAAAAAATCCAACATAAAATCAAATACGCAATCTAGAAAGAGGTTTTAAAAGAGCGTTAATTTCTATTTTTCATCTAACCAAGTCATTTGAATGGCTTCTAATATTTTTTCGTTACAATGACTGGGATCATCACCAAAACCAGGTAAATCTAGTACCATTTGCCTTAATTCTGTAAATCTTAACTTTAAAGGATCGCAATCAGGACGCGCCTGTTCTAATGCTTCTACAATATCATACGTATCGGTCCAATGAATCGTTTTCATAAACACACATCTTTGATGGAATTAAGAATCTTTGGCAAGACTTGATTATCAGGGATCATTTACTTTTAATTAAACAAATGATCCTAACCCCTGACGCAACAAACGTGGCGGTAATACATGCATATCTACGATTGTAGATAAAGAAAAAGGAATTGGTCCTACATCCAAAATCAGATCAATGGCGTGACCTAATTTAGATTCAATATCATCAGGATCGGTTAAAACATCTTCGCTTGATAAATCATGGTGAACTTGAATATTTAATTCATGCGCGTGTTCATGGTCTTCGTCTTCTTCTTGCCTGGCAAGCGCTTTAGGCGCATAAATACTGGCTGTAGTAGAAACAATGGGGTGTTCTAATTTTTTAACAAGGGCCATACAAATAGGATGATCGGGCACACGAATCCCAACCGTACGTGTTTTAGAAGCCATCAATTTAGGCACTTCCTTAGTGGCTGGCAAAATAAAAGTGTACGGGCCCGGTAAATGTTGTCTCAAAACACGATATTGTATATTATCTATCGAGGCATAACGGGCAATGTCAGATAAGTCGGCACACACAAAAGATAAAGGCTTTTTACGATTCATGTGTTTAATGGCATAAATGCGTTCGATTGCACGTTTGGCATAAATGTCGCAGCCAATGCCATAAGCCGTGTCTGTTGGGTAAGCAACAATGCCCCCTTGAGCCAATATATGAATGGCCCGCTCCAAATGACGTTCCGAAATTCCAGAAGGATGAATTTTTAACCTAAGTGCGCTCACAGACTAGCGATCATAACTGCAAGCATCAATTGACGCAAGGTTTTATCGCTCACCAATCTTTTTCTGGTTTTTTCTTCTTTTGAGCAGGCCCTTGCTTTTTATTAAATAAATTTAGCAACAACGGTTTTTCTTGTGATTTAAGTGCATCTAATAATTTAATATTTTGTTCCTGTTTATCGTTTTCTTTGGCATGCTCTGGTGTTGTATCATCAGTTTGTGGCGTTTGTTGTGGTTTTAGTTGCTGATTGGATTCAGATTTTGGAGTTTGATTTTGTGGCGAAGATTCTTGCGATGGTTGTTTTTGTTCGGAATCTTTTGAATCATCCGATTTAGGCGGCTGATTCTGATTCTGATTCTGATTCTGATTCTGATTCTGATTCTGATTCTGATTCTGATTCTGATTCTGGTTCTGGTTCTGGTTCTGGTTTGAATGATTATCTTGTGATTGTTTTTTTTGTTCTTCTTCTTGTTTTTTCTTTTGTTCTTCTAATCTTTTTTGTGCCAGCTCTAAATTAAAACGCGCATCTTCCATGGCATCGTGTTCTTGTAGTGCTTTTTTATAAAAACCAATTGCCTGTTCGTAGTGTTGTTCATCAAAAAATGAATTACCTGTAAGATAATGCGCGCGGGCACGGGCTTTTGAATCAGGCGATAACAATACGCGTTGCAGCATCTGCCGGGCGTGTTCGTAATCTTTCTTTTTAAGAAGCGAAAGTCCCTTGTTAATAAAAAATTCAGGTCTACTTGATAAATCTTTGTCTGCTTGTGAATAATAACCCAACGCAGCTTCGTAATCACCTTTGGCATAAGCCTGATTACCTTGTTCGATAACACTATTTTTTTGAGTCAATAAAGACCAAGCATGTGCTTGTGAATATGGAAACAACAAGCCAATGCCGCCTATTAATAAAGAATAAACAGACAATCTGTTGCGTTTTTGCCAAGCACGCTCTGGAATTAAACGTTCACACAACAAAAACAATAAAGCGGGCAACAAAAACCACTGAAACCGTTCTGCATAAATCACCTGCAAAAGAGATTCACGCTCTTGTCTATCAAACGCGGCCAAATCTGGCAGAATTTGCTCCACACCAATGTGATTTGTAGCAGATGCCACATAACGTCCATGACCATGCGCTGCAATTTGTTGCAAAAAATCTTCGTTTAATTTGGATACCACTGTCTGGCCTTGTTCGTCTTTAATATACCCGTTAAACTGGCCCTGTTCATTTAACAAAGGAACAGGTTCACCCTCTTTGGATCCAATTCCCACACTAAATACATGAACGCCCGTTTGTGCCAAGGCATCTACCGCACTCAAAGCATCTCCTTCGTGATCTTCGCCATCGGTTAAAAGTAAAGCAATTTGATTTTTAACCTGTGCACGTTCTTTAGATTCTTCAAACATTTGACCACTTAATGTGAGTGCTTGGGCAATGGCTGTGCCGCCACGTGGAATAGTATTGGTATCTACCGCCCGCAAAAATAATTTAAAGGCCGCATAATCAATTGTAAGCGGGCATTGAATAAATGCATCGCCTGCAAATACAACCAACCCAATGCGGTCCCCATGTAAAGCATCTACTAAAGTTTCTAATTCTAATTTTGCACGCGTTAATCGATCAGGTAAAAAATCGCGCGCCAACATGCTTTTAGAGACATCCAATACCACTACTAAATCCAAGCCTCGGCGAGTTTGTTTGATAGTTTGTGCCCCAAATTGCGGCCGCATTAATGCCAATACCGCACACCCTATAAACAAACCAAATAATAATATTTTAACCCATCCACTCAAACGGGATGATTCGTGTTTTATAGACATCATCAAATGGGTATCTACTTGAGCTTGCCAACGCTTTTGACGGCGCATATAAGAAAACACAGAAATCACGATGAGCGCGGCGCCCAATAAAAGCCATAATGATTGCATAGGATAAACAAATCGCATCTCTTTACCTCTGCCATTAAGATTATAAAGCCATGGCCAAACGTGTTCTTAATAAACCCCATTCTATAAAAATACCAAGCATACCAACGAGCAATAATTCCCAAAATAGTTCTTCTTTTTGGGTGTTTTTTGGCGCTTCGATTTTATTTTTTTCTAAATGATCCAATGCTTGGTGCAATCCACGCTTTAAAGAAATTGAATCTTCTGCACGAAAACTCAACGCTTGTGTCATTTCTGCAATCTGTTTCATTAATTGTGGATTAATCGCAATCAAGGCATCTGCATAAATAATATTACCAAAAATATCACGGCCTTGAGGAAACGGCACTTTGCCTTCTCTGCCAATTAAAATTGTATAAACTTTAATGCCCAAACTCTGTGCCAATTGAGCAGCTTCTAAAGGTGGTAATGCCCCTGCGTTATTGTCGCCATCGGTTAACAAAATAATGACCTTGGTTTTTCCACCTTGTGTGCGCAATCTATTAATGGCGGTGCCCAAGGCATCACCAATAGCAGTGCCATCTGCAACTACACCAGTTCTTACATCGGTTAGCAAATTAACCAATACCTGATAATCCAAAGTCAAAGGCACTTGGGTGTATGCTTCTCCCGCAAATACAACCAAGCCCAAACGATCTGTTTTTCTTTGTTCAATGACTTCTTTTAAAACACTCTTAGCCACAAATAAGCGGTTATTGGGTTTAAAATCGGCTGCTTCCATGGATCCTGAAATATCTAATGCAAATACAATATCAATGCCTTCTGCAAATGCATTTTGTGCACTTGGTTTGCCCATAGGACGAGCCAAAGCAAACACACAACAACAAACCCCCAATAAGCCCACCAAACGCACCATTGGACGAATCAATATCGCACCACTCATAGGCAAAGAAGCAGCCAAAGAAGCGGTTGGAAACATCAAACGCGCAGGTTTATCGTAAAAATATTGCCGTACCCACAATGCCAAAAAAGGCAACAAAAGAAGTAAAAACAAGGGTTGTTCAAAAGACAAAGAAACCGCACGTTGCCAAAACCACAAACCGTAAGCAACAAAAAACAACAACAAAATAGCCATGAATAATAAACCTAATTGTTTCATGATGACGCTTCTTTTTGATTATCTGTAAACGTTACTTCTGAGGTTGGCACAGGAACTAAACGCGTACTCACAATCATGTGTTCAAAAAATTGCAACATTTGCAAAGGCAGTTGAGATTCTGGTTCGAACTTTGCAAACTTAACTAAATCGGCGTGCTCTAACCAACGTTTTAACCCGTCTCTATCTAGGCCTGGCGCAGAATAAGCAGCTAATTTGCTCATCAGTTCAAAAGTGGTTAAATCAAGTGCGTTAATCGCATAGCGCTTAGAAATATAACCACGCACAATTTCACTCAATTCAAAATAAAATTCACGAAACCGGTGTTTTTCTAAATATTGTTTGGCCTTAAGCTGTGCAATGAGCTGCATCGCTGCTTGATCCGCAGGCGTTTCTTTGACATTAAACGCATGCATCACGGCCGGTTTTTTGGGCCATTTTTTAATCACTAACACAACAGCCGCAATCAACAACGCAAAGCCTAACATTAAAAATGGCCAATATAAATTTTCGTACAAACTAAGCGGTGCGCCATCGCCTTGTCGTTCTAATACAGGCCTAGAACTAGCTTGTTCTGTGTCATTTTTGGGAGAGTCTTCGTTTTTAGGCAAGACCGATACAACTTCAAATTTTTGTAATGTAGTAAAAAACTCCTGATCGGCTACTTTTAAGCTCCATGCAGGAATTTCATAAGTCCCCACTTGATAAGCAGTCAAATCAATATTCAGCGTTTCTGTTAACATTGGGCCGTCGGCTTGCACATTGCGTGTTTGAGACAACAATGTCACTTCTTGTCCCAAATCAAGCGCACTAGGTACAATCAAGGCATCGCGCGCCGCATGCTTAACCACAAGTGTTAAATGAATTTTTTCACCCACACGAATTTGCGGCTTATCCAAACGCATGGACCAATCCGGAACACTGGGCAGAGACGCTGGCATAGAAGCAGGTGTTTGGGCCTGCAGCAAGAACAGGGGCGTTGTGGCAACCAAAAAAGATAACCCTATCCATCGTAAATGGCACTTTAAAACTGACGCATATACGAAAGCAGATAAGGATTTTTTAGACACGGTAACACCGCAATTGAGATGTGTGGCGGGTTTAGAAAAAAACCTATTTAAATTATTTGTATTCATGTCATTACATTCAATCAATTGTCATATCACTTTGCATGGGTGCAAAGTATAAGATCAACCACTAGCGCTAGCTAATCATTCCAAATGTGTAAATAGATTTTACAAGTAGAAATTAAAAGAGAAATGCAAGATACAGAATAGAACTAAAAGAAAAAAAAACAGGAAAGATAAAACAGGTAGGACAATTAAAGATTGTCTGTATTACGGATTAATAGCGACGAAAACCACCGCCGCCACCGCCGCCATTTCCACCACGACGATTGCCACCGCCAGGGTTTCCACCGCGATCAAAACGACGATGACCACCTTCTCCGCCACCACCGCCAAATGGGGCACGTGGTTCTTGAGGACGTGCTTCTGACACGCTCAAAGGACGGCCTTCGAAAGCAGCATTATTAAAACGTTCAATTGCAGTTTGTGCCAATTGACCATCCGCCATTTCAACAAAAGCAAAACCTTTGCTACGACCCGTGTGTTTGTCTGTAATGATTTTAACAGACAATACTTCGCCTACTTCTGAAAACAAATCTGCAAGTGCGCCTTCATCGGCAGTGTAAGACAAATTGCCAATAAATAGTTTGTTATTTTGGCTCATGATATTTCCTTTAGTTCTCTATAAATAAGTTTAATCAGGACGACAGTTTGCAGAAAACTAGGCATCAAATTATCAGTACCTGGCATTTGTGAGGTGCCCAAAACAATAGAACTCTCAGTTAAAATGCTTCCGGATAGTAGCACACATGCACGCCAAAAGCGAGATAAAATTTAACGTTTGCCTATTTTTTTATTATTTAAGGTTTGCAAAATAAAATTATATTCTTGTTTTTATTTAATTATTTTTAAATCTGCGTATCTACAAAAATGGTTTAAAAACTTATTTTTAAGGCCATTCATTCATCAACAAGCAAAATAAAAACAACCACACTTACAGATGTGCGATAATGTCGGTACGAATGAAATTAACAAAGGGTAGCACCATCGTTTTTTCACGGAGCAGTACAAATGGCAGTATATCAAACACAAACAAATCAAACAAATCAAAATTTTTATTCAACAAGCCAAACAAGTGGCAATAGTCCTAAAGAGACTCTAAAAGCAAATCTAACCCTTTTAGTTTCAGAACTAAAAGAAAAAACAGATCGGAACAACAAAGAAGTTAAAGAATTTCTCTTAGTCGTAGAATCAAGTTTGGATCGATCTTCTGAACACCAATCAGCACTTTTAACAACATATACAGAACTACTTGATGACAAGAACTTTATTCCCAAGTTCAACACAGAGCACAGAGAAAGTCTCAAGAAGGCAATTCTTCTATTTGTTTCGGCACAAGGAGAAAAACAAGCCACCCAAGAAGCCAAGACAGCTCAAAACGATTCAAGAGCAGTCGCACAAGCTCCGGCAAGACCTACTACTATTCAAACACCAGCACCAGCAGTTGCAGCAATTCCGCAGCCAAAACCAGCAGCAGCAATAAAACCAACGCCTCCTGTAGTTGTTGTTGCAAGGCCTGTGGTTGCAACAAATGGTTGGCTAGATTTTGCTTTGTCGCAAATGCGCACACAGATAGACAGACTCAGTTCAGATAAGGCAAACAATGCTTTGGTTGGTTTGTGGGAATTTATAACCGAACAGATGGCAGAGAAAAACGACAATTTATCGCAAGTACACGCGATGGCTGCTTATGCTTATGAGAAATTCAACAAAGATTCAATCATCGCTCAGGGCTCTTCTGGGTTAATGGTTTTACTTAAACATATCGTGGACAAAACTAACGGCACGGCAGCGGCAAACCTTTCAAGTGAATTTATAAATTCTTTTAATTCACGTATGGATGTATTAAAAACACCACAAACAATAATTGCACAGCCAAGGCCAGTGCCAGCTGCCAAACCTGCAATGGTTAAACAAAACCAAACAGAAGAACTTAAACTTCCAGACGCCAAGCCATGCACCAATAAACCTAAAGATGAGGTAGACACCCTGTTATTAAAAACAACAGGCGCATGCCCACCCGATGCGCCAAAAATAGACCCTACAACAACAAACGAATATAAAAATACGCTGCGCCAAGCAAACGGTGTTTTATCTAAACCGACAGAAGAAAATAGAAAAAAATTAGATAAAGAAGTTACACATTTAGAAAGTTTTATTGAAACACTTCCACCGCTTGAAGAAGAAAATGCAGATACTGGACTTCTAATTTCAAACAAGAAAGAAAAACCTAAAACCGCGGCTACTAGAACAAAAACCTCATGGGGTGATCCGAATGATGTGGGTTCAGCAGGACCAGAAGTCAGGGTTAATCGAAGAACTTCTTTGGCTGCCCTGGCAGAGGGAGCAGAAGACCCACTGACTGGAATTAACAGCAATACGGGAAAACCCAAAACAACACCACCCACCCATCGTGGCCGATCTACAAAAACAAAAAAATAATCGATCTTTCATATAAACATCACGTGCGTGGGCAAGGCACAGTTATTTGCGCGTCTTTTATGTAGTTGGGCACCAGTTGATAAGGATCCGCGTACTCACCTGCCAAATAAGCCTGCACGGCATGTGTTGCAAAGCCAGCGGCATCTATAAATGCGGCATTCATATCTAACCAAATCAAGCGAGGATGTACGCACAACGGACGCAGTACTTCGGCCACACCATTGTCTGCTACTACACGCACACAAGCCAAAGGTGCGCTGTCTAGCCACTGATGCAACGCACCAACAAAATCCTGATAACTATAGCACTGTGCTTGAACAAGCATAGTGCCAGATTCTGTCTGTGCATAGGCATAAACCTGTTTAGCAAACGCAACAATTACACTCACCCAAATATCTTGCGATTGTATTGTTAAATTTACATTGTTTTTTTGATACATTCGCATATCTTCTAGCATCATCTGCAAAGAAGATAAGGCCAGCAACGGTTTTTTTAAAAAAATAGCCAGTCCTTTGGCAAAAGACATCACCACCCGAAGACCCGTAAAAGACCCAGGGCCTATACCACAAGCGATTGCGGCCAATTCTTGCAACACTACATTTTCTGTTTGAGCCACCTGTGCAATATAAGAAGCTAAACATTCTGCGGCTTTTTTACTTGGGATACGATAAGTCAAAACACGCACACAGGCGTGGGCGTCTGGCAACAAAAAACCAAAACATGTATCTGCACGCGCGCCTTCTAAAAAAAGAATGGGCGAAGATAAAGACGTATTTTTTAGAATCAGCGAACAGGCGTGTGTGTCAACCAAGAATAAACCTCACAATATCGTTATGAAACGCCAATACCATGAGCGCCATTAACAAAACAAACCCCACACGAATCGCATGCATTTTATAGGCATCGGATATTTCTTGTCGTTTAAACAAGGCAAGCAACATAAACATTAAATGCCCACCATCTAACACAGGCACTGGCAATAAATTCATAACGCCTAAATTAATGCTAATCACAGCCATGGCACTCATAAAAGCAGCCACCCCAAATTGAGCTGTTTTTTCTGCCACAACAAACAACATCACAGGACCGCCCACTTGGCTTAGAGCAATGCGCCCAGACACAAGATAGTAAAGACCACGCAAAGTGAGCGCCGTCATGTCGTAGAGTTTATGAAAAGACAAAGACACCGCGCGTAACCACGACAGTTGGTATTTAACACTCGGTGTAGCCATGCCATGAACATCGTTTTCGGCCCCAAAATAGTGAACCGAACGCGTAGATTTAAATTCATCTGACATAGCGGCAACTTGCCACTGCGCATGTAATGTTTTAATTTCATTACCTCGCTGAATCACTAAATCCACATTCTGCACAGATGTTGATGCATTTAAGGCTGCCAAATCAAACCAAAAGCTATGCACGGGTTTTTGATTAACAAACAGCAAACGGTCTCCCACCAATAAGCCGGTCTTTTCTGCAACAGAACCAGGCGCCACCTTGGCTACACGTGCATCATAAGAATAAAACCCCAGATAAACTTCTGCAGGTTCTGCCCGCACATGTGCATCTTTTAGATGCTCTGTTGGCATGCTACGACCAACCGACCACACCAATGTCGTGCTTGTTTCTTCTTGCTTTTGCGCAATGTCTAAATCTTTAATAGGAGCGCCCAAATGATAACGACGATAATGCACACGAATATGCGTGTTTGCTTGTGGCTGCGCCATTAAAACATGCTTAAGCGCCTTACTTAAGGATTCAAAACTATCAACAGAAACATCATTGATACGTGTAATTTCATCGCCCGTACGTAACCCCGCCAAATAAGCAGGCGATTGCATATCAGATACATCTACAACCGCACGTAAGTAACTTAAAGAAATACCCAATTTGCCCTGGTTTTTTTTCTGCCCTAATTCATCTGGCTCTAACACAACTTCTGGCTGAACAGATAATTCAAATATACGATCGCCACGTTTGACTTGCAGCCATACGGGCGAAGTTGACTGCTGAATAATCCGCTGTAATTGGCTCCAATATTGGATTGGCTGGTGATTCACACTTAAAATAACATCCTGCGCCAAAAGACCGGCTTTATCTGCGGCGCCCTGGCTAAGCACAATTCCTATCTGGGCAGGTGCATCTGTTTGTGGCGCCAAAGACAAGCCCAAATAAACCACCCACGCAAGCAACATATTGGCCAAAGGACCTGCTATCACAATGGCTGCTCGGCGATACATTTTTTGCGCCTGAAACGTACGATGCCTATCTTCTATTGCAACGTGTTCATCAGGATTTTCCCCCAACATTTTTACATATCCACCAAGCGGAATCAAAGAGATCACATAAGTGGTTTCTCCTTTTACAAACCCAATCAAGCGAGGCCCAAACCCCAAAGAGAATTTAAGCACTTTTACATGGCACCACTTGGCGACTAAAAAATGCCCGAGTTCATGAAAAAACACCAATGGGCCAATCAGTAATAAAAACAGATGTAAATTTTGAACCACATACAGCATATTCATACATTGTAATCCTAACACACTAAATTCCCACTAAAAAATAAGGAACCAAGGTGTATTTTTATTTTTATATTCATGCAGATAATAAAGCGCACGTACGTCTTTTTTAAAGCACAGAGATATTGTGACACATATTGCTTGTTCTAAAAAGAGGAACACGCTATAGACCCGCTCTTAATTGTTCATTAAGAAAGGTTTTTACCTTGCGTTTGCTTGTTGTTATCTTGTTTAATTTGATTCGTATAGGACTTGCACCCATTCTTTGGTTAAGGAAAAAGTATCGTCTAACAGATACAGGTGTTGTCCAATTAACTTTAGAAGAAACCCCCACAGATTATCCAGAAAAAACACATTGGATAAAGGCTTTGATTAATAAATCAAAGCCCAAATACACGCTCCATGCGCTGATTCAATTAGCAAAAGTCTTGGCCCAAGATAAAAAAGTAAAAGGATTACTTATTATTTGGAACCCACTAGAATGCGGCTTTGCTAAAGCCCACGCGTTAAGGCAAATGATTTTAAACGTTGAACAAAGCGGCAAACGTGTGTGGGTTTATTTTCCTCAAGGCGCCAAGTTGCTTGATTACTATGCAGCCAGTGCAGCATCAAACATTGGCATGCCTGCACACGCATCTTTGCAGCTAGTGGGACTAGGAAGAAAAGCTTTATTTTTTGGTGAATTTTTAAACCGTTTGGGTATTCAAGTCCAGGTTGAATCCCGCCACGAATTTAAAAGCGCGGGCGAACCTTTTTCTTCTACACAATTTTCTAAACCTGCCAAAGATAATTTAGAAACACTTTATTCAGAAATTGTGGCTCATCTTACACGCGCTATTTTAGAACGCGCCAAACTGGCTCATATTTACAAGCACCTATCCAAAGACATAGACGCCGCATTTAATGCCATCACACAAGGCCCTTATCGCGCTGCGCGTGCATTAGAGCAAGGATTTATTGATTTTGAATGTTGGCAAGACAAGTTGCCACAAATAATAGGTGTGACAAACCAGCCTAAACAATCAAAATCTAAAACGCATGCAGAAGATTTAGATCACCATGAAAACACAGAAGCGCAAGACTATTTAAAGATAACTCAAAAACCATATTTTAAATCTTTTAAGCGCCGAGCAGATATTGCACTAGTGCCTTTATGTGGCAATATCTATGACGCCCCACTCTACCCGCAACAGGCAGGGATTTTTACAGAACCCACACAACAATTACTGGAACAAGTCAAAGACCATAAACGTTTTGCAGGCGCTATTATTTTAATTGACTCCCGCGGCGGCAGCGCAACTGCATCCGCACATATTCATCATGCCATTATGCGATTGGCACAAAAAAAGCCCGTGCTTGCTTTGCTCTATGATTACGCCGCCAGCGGAGGTTACTACATCGCTACAGCGGCCCATGCCATCATGGCTTCGCCTTTAAGCATCACCGGGTCTATTGGGGTGGTATCGATGCGTCCTGTTATCACACAAGCACTCAAGCAGCTTCACTTGACTCAAGATGGCCTTTTAAAAGGCGCGCATCCTGGTTTGCTTAACATGTTAGGTTGCTTTACCCAAGAAGAACAAAAGGCTTTTTCTCAAGAAATTGATTCAACTTATCAGGAATTTTTATCGGTTGTTAGTCAAGGGCGAAAGTGCAGTGTTGAATCTCTGGATGCCCATGCACGCGGACGCGTATTTTTGGGTACTTATGCCAAACAACATCAACTTGTAGATGAATTGGGCAATATCACCAACGCCATGGCGTGGATGCAACAAAAAATAAATCGTCCTATCCATACGCAACCGGTTGTAGTTTCGTCGTCTGTTTCGTTTTGGTCACGCACACTATCATCAAGCAGCGGATATCAGGCATTACATCCATTATTAAATAACATGGCAGACTTCATGCTACAGCAAAAGCCTGCCTTTTATGAATCTTTTAAACTGTGATAGAATTGGACATTAATTATGAGCACAGATATGACTTTATTAAAAAATAACACCCCACCCAGTAGCCATCAGTATTTATTTTGGGTTGATCTAGAAATGACTGGACTCAATCCTGATGAATGCACCATCATCGAAATCGCATCGATTATTACAGATGGTCAATTGCGTTTAATTTCGGAAGGTCCATGCTTAATTATCGGGCAATCTCAAACCGTGCTAGATAAAATGGATGACTGGAATCAAAGGCATCATCGCCAATCTGGCTTGTATGAAAAAGTATTAAATTCGCGTGTATCGTTAGAAGAAGCAGAAATGCAAACTTTGGACTTTCTAAAAAAGTTTTCGCCTGCACGCAAAGTGCCATTATGCGGTAATTCGATCTGGCAAGATCGTCGCTTTTTATGTCGCTATATGCCTAGATTAGAAACTTATTTACACTACCGCAACGTAGACGTAAGCAGTGTTAAAGAAATCGTAAAAAGATGGTTCCCAAACGGCAAGCAATTCCCCAAAGAAGGCAAAAATCATCGCGCACTAGATGATATTCGTAAATCCATAGAAGAACTTAAATTTTACAGAGAACACTATTTTATTCAAACAGAACAACAAGGGGATTTATTATGAGTTTATCCTGTGGTGTGGTGGGATTACCCAATGTGGGCAAATCAACCCTATTTAATGCATTAACTGCAGCTGGTGCACAGGCGGCCAATTATCCATTTTGCACCATTGAACCTAACGTGGGTATTGTGCCTGTTCCTGATGAAAACTTAAATATTATTAATGGTTATCAGCCCACCGAAAAAATAATTCCCACACAACTCGAAGTTGTAGATATTGCGGGATTAGTCAAAGGGGCAAGCCAGGGCCAAGGATTAGGAAATCAGTTTTTATCGCATATCCGCAATGTAGACGCTATTTTACATGTTGTGCGCTGTTTTAAAAATAGCGATGTGGTTCATGTCGAAGGCCATGTTGATCCGCTACGTGATATTGAAATCATAGAAACAGAACTCATGCTTGCAGATTTGGATTCTATAGAAAAAAAGCTGCTACGTTCTGCCAAGCAATATAAGTCTGGTGATAAAACACTACAGGCACTTATCGAAGCCTGTGAGATCCTAAAAAAACATTTAGATGCAGGAAAGCTTGCCAAAAGTGCGTTATTGCAACCGGAACAAAAAGAAGCCGTGCAAGAATTACATCTATTAACCATGAAACCCGTGCTTTATATCGCCAATGTTGGCGAAGAAGATCTGCCTAACGGAAATGAATGGGTCAAAATTGTTGAACAAAAGGCCGCTCAAGAGCACGCAGGTGTGGTATTAATTTCTGCCGAAATTGAATCTCAAATTATTCAAGTAGAAGAAAAAGAAAGGCCTGATTTTTTAGCATCTTTAGGACTTAAAGAATCGGGCCTTCATCAACTTGCCAAAAAAGCTTATGCGCTCCTTGAATTACAAACTTATTACACGGCAGGCCCCAAAGAAATTCGCGCCTGGACCATTCATAAAGGCACCAAAGCGCCACAAGCGGCAGGTGTTATTCATACCGATTTTGAGCGTGGATTTATTCGCGCAGAAATTTATCAGGTCAAAGATTTGGTAGAATACAAAAGCGAACAAGAAATTAAAAACAAAGGAAAATTAAGAAGCGAAGGCAAAGAATACACCATGCAAGAAGGCGATGTGGTCCACTTTAGATTTAATGTGTAAGTGTTTTATAACACGTCAGTATGTGAAGATTTTTTGGATCTGGTGACACCGCAGTTTGGATGCGCAGTAAGTTTAGTGAAAAGTCTACTTTAAGAAGATGATACCGCTTTAGTATCTTGAGAATACAGACCATATTGTCTGTAATAGTAGCCATAATAATAGCCGTAAGATCGACTTTGCAAATCAATACTATTCATCAAAGCGCCCAAAATACGGGCGTTTGCAGAATGTAATTGAATGACTGCTTCACGCAACATTTCTTTAGGTGTTCTGCCTGATTTAACAACCAATACCACGCCATCGACCAACGAAGATAAAATGGCAGAATCAGATACTGCAACAATAGGCGGTGAATCAAAAATCACACGATCATACATGCGACCCAACTCTTCTACCATGGTTTTAAATTTTTCAGAATGTAATAATTCTGCAGGCGAAGGAGGAATAGGCCCGCAGGTCAATACATCTAAATTTTCAATCATGGTTTTTTGTGTGATTTCTGTAAGTTTTTTCTCACCTAATAAATAATTAGAAATGCCGATTTCAGATCCCATCCCAAATACACGATGCAAACGTGGGCGACGCATGTCGGTATCAACTAAAATTGTACGCGATCCAGACAATGCAGTGACCGTGGCTAAGTGAATAGCAATACTTGTTTTTCCTTCTTCTGGTTTGGCACTGGCCACCAAAATTTTACGTATAGGATGGTCTGTTCCCATGAACATAATATTGGTACGAATAGCACGTGCACATTCGGCCACTTGAGAACGTTGATTTTCATAAACATACAAATCGCGATTTTTAAGAATAAGTTGTTGTTTTTTACCCTGTGTTTGCGCCACACGCGAATAATCAGGAATAAAGCCTAAAAAAGTAAGTCCAAAGTCTTTTTGTAATTCTTCGTGTGATTTGACTGTATTATCCAAGAAATCCAAAATAACCGCTAACCCTACACCTGCAATAAGACCAACAAAAGCCGCAATCATTAACATTTTATCAACTTGTGGATACACCGGCCCCAAAGGAAGTTCGGCTTGATCGATAATACGAATACTATTAGAGCGAATAAGTCCTGTTAAATCGGTTTCTTTAAGTCGTCCCATCACCAAACCATAAAGACGATTGTTGTTGTCGTTTTCTCGTTTAAGTTTGTTAAATTCTATCGCATTTTTATTGATTTCGAGAGATTCAGAAGAAATTGCTTGCAAGTGCTTTTGCAATTCTCTTTCTGTAGATAACAGCATTTTGTATTCCGATTCAATGCCGTTAAAAATGTCTTCGTAGGTTTTTTGATAACGTTGCTTAAGGGTGTCTAATTGCCCCACTACTTCGACTACTTTAGGATGCTTATCTCCATATTTTTGGGTAAGCATACTTAATTGACCCACTAAATTGACTTGGAGAGATTTATAAGCCTGATATTCACTACTTTTGTAAACTTCGGGCAATAATTCCATGATATCCGGATTTTTTCTTGCTTTGGCAATTTCTTCCATCGAAATTTTAACAGACAACAACCTAGACCGCGTATCCACTAATTGAGATGATGTTTGCTCAATATCTTTTTTTAATAAATCATTGCGTTCATCTAATGTTTGCGCCAGCACATTATGTTCTTTTTTGAATTCATAAAGTGCTAATTCAGAGAATTCCACTTTATCCTTTAAGTCACCCAATTGTTCATTCAACCATTTAGTGGCTGTACGCACGCCGTCCATGCGTCGTTCCAGGTTATATTCTACATACGCTTGCGCATGTGCGTTAGCATATTGCATGGCACGCATGGGGTCTGTGTCTAAATATTGAATCAAAAACACACGTGAATCACGAATGGGCGCAATTTTTAATTTTAAACGTAAAATATCTGCGGGTCTTGCAGATTCTATCGCGGCCTGAAGCGCTTCTGCAGTTCCTTTTTCGGCCAATTCTTTAAGTCCTAAAAATTCAGGATCTTTATCTAAGCCTAATCGTCTCACCACGCGCTCAAGCATCATGCGGCTTTGTAATATTCTAAATTCAGTTTCGTAAAATTCGCGATTGTTATAGCCCGTATTGGTTTGAGGCATCACGTCTTGCAAATCATTTAAAATGCGTGGTTCGTTCATCTCGAACACCACACTGGCGGCAGATTGATAAATAGGCACTATTTTTATTACATAGGCCGCCACACTCATAAGCACAATGCTAAAAACGCTAAGCACAATAAAGCGTCTTTTTCTGGTGATATCCCAGTAGTCTCTCAATGTAAAAGATTTAAAAGAAACGCTGTCTTTATCTATTTTACTCTGTGGCACGACTGCTCCCAATCAGTATTTCAACCATCAATCATCATGTGTGGTTAAGGAACAACCTTCAACAAGCTACAAATTGCATCATCAACACATCAAAAAAGAGACTCTGGAATATAAATGATATCACCGGGATAAAGCGTCAAATTCTTTTCTTCGCCTTTACCAATATCATTTAACCTAACGGTGACTTTACGTTCTTTATTATTAACCACACGTGTAATTTTAGCCCGATTAGGCGCCGCAGAAGTAGTAAGCCCACCTGCCAATCCAATGGCATTAACAATAGACATATTGTCTTCGTAAGGAATTGCACCTGGTTTGCTTACTTGGCCCAGCACAAATATTTTTTTACTGTTGAGTTCTTTCATTAATACAGATACTTGCGGGCTTTTCACATAACCATCTTGCAATTTATTTCTAATCACCGTGGCAATTTCGTCTGTATTTTTTCCACTTACCTCAATCTGTCCAAGCAATGGATATTCAATTTTTCCAGTCCAATCCACACGAAATACACCGGTCAATTCTGACTCTTGATACACACGCACTTCGATAGAATCACCCGCGCCAACCACAGATAACTGTTGTTTGGTAATTTGTTCAGGATTTACAAAATACTGATAAGCATCCGAACGCCCCGCACAACCAAAGGGGCTCATCATCATTAAGAGAAGAAGAAAAAAATTGCGCCTCATGCTCCTACTCATAAATACGAATGAAGTATTTAGCAAAAATTTTTCTAAACAAGCATTCGTATCTGACAAGTGTCGTTAATATTAACCAAGAGGTCACAAAAATATAAATGGCGCTAAAAAGAATCTGAAAAACGAACCAAATCAACCTGCAAAATTTCGGCCATGGAGGGATTTTTAAGATCACGTGGAGATAAAATAGGCGTTTTTGAAGGCCAAGCAATATCAAGCGATGCATCATTCCAAATCACACCACGTTCATCTTCTGGATTGTAATAATTATCAACCATATAAGTCATCGTGCTTGTTTCATAGGCATAAAAACCATGCGCGATACCACGGGGAATATAAACGCCTTGTACTTGCGATTGATGCTGACCAAGTTCGCAAGTATATGTTTTTAAAAATGTAGGTGAATCCAAACGAATATCCGCCAAAGCAACCAACACGCGCCCTTGCGGAACCACCCAAAAATCGGCCTGATAACGGTGATAATGTAATCCTCTCAATACATTGGAAACCGACACAGAACGATTAGACTGTAGCATTTCTCTGCCTGATGAAAACCATTCTCTTCGGTAAGTTTCTGTAAACGCGCCACGTGCATCTTGGAACGTTTGCATAGTCACCACAAAAACACCGGACATTACAGATAATTCTTGGATATGTGCCATAAATTAGATTTTTTAATTGTCCTATTTTTGTTTAAATTCATGCATTTTTACAAGTTCATTAGCACGAACCAATGAATCAAAGGTGCCTGCATCTGTCCAAAACCCAGAAAATACATCGTAAAATAACTGCGATTGTTTTAAATAGGCATTATTCACATCCGTAATCTCTAACTCTCCGCGTGCAGAAGGCTTGAGGGTGCGAATCATATCAAATACCTGACTGTCATAAAAATAAACACCCGTCACTGCAAGATGGCTTTTGGGTTGTTTGGGTTTTTCTTCAATCCCTATAATGCTTTGACCCTGCACTTGCGCCACCCCAAAACGGTGTGGATCTTCTACTTCTTTTAAAATAATACGCGCGCCGTGTTTTTGTTGTTCAAAATGGGCTGCAAAATTGACCAAACTATCTTCGAAAATATTATCACCTAAAATCACACACAAAGAATCATCGCCCGCAAAATTTTCAACCAAAGCCAAAGCCTGTGCAATACCACCAGGTTCATCCTGAACTTGATACGTTAAGCGACAATTAAAATCCTTACCGCTGCCCAATAAATTAACCACATCACCCATATGGTCAACGCCTGTCACAATACAGATATCGCGCACCCCAAGGCAGGTGAGCTTACGAATTGGATGATAAATCATGGGCACATGGCCCACAGGCAGCAGATGTTTATTGGTGACCTTAGTCAACGGATAAAGACGGCTACCAGTTCCCCCAGCTAATACAACGCCTTTCACAAAACACTCCTTATCTATATCTACTATTCAAAAAAAACGGATTGGCTACCCGTAAAACAGCTCTCCTATACACGCTATTTACGCATCCAACAATGCAAAAAAAACAAACGCCAAAAAACAATCTATTGAATTTATAAAACCGAGCGTGCTAGGTGGCTAGGGCTCTTGCATGATGGAATTAAGACAACAACAAAAACTTGGTCAATCACTCGTGATGACACCCCAGCTTCAACAAGCGATCAAGCTGTTGCAACTGTCACACCTGGAACTGATTTCGACAATCGAGCAAGAACTATGCGAAAATCCGCTATTAGAAGAAACCTCTGGTGACGAAAATCCAAACCGCACAGAGAATCAAGAAATTACTTTTGACGACCAAGATTCGTTATCTGCCCAAACTACAGATCCCATTAAAAATAACCGCACGGGAGATGAACAACAAGCGGTAGAATCCATGGACTGGGAGTCTTACTACGAATCACAACAATTTGCGCTGCCGCCTTCTGCCAAACTACACCAATCAGACGAATACGATCCTTCTTTTTATGAAAATGTATTAGTCGAACAACAATCCTTGCACGATCATTTGTTGTGGCAAATTAATATGTCGCATTTTGACCAGCAAGAACGACGTATAGCAGAAAGACTGATTGGAGAAATCGATGATAACGGCTACTTACCAGAAGATGTCACGCAAATTATTACCAAAGAACAACAGACAGAAGAATTTCAAGTAGAGCAAATACTAAGACGCATACAACTTTTTGATCCGGTTGGTGTGGGTGCACGAAACTTAAAAGAATGTTTATTAATACAGGCCATTGCATTGGGTCACGACCACGACTTAGTTTATCGTTTAATCGATGAGTTTTTACCCGACATAGAAAAAAGACAACTTGCGGTGGTCGCTAAAAACACCAAACACCCACTCGAAATTATTATCGAAGCATTTAAGATCATTGAGCGTATGAATCCCAAACCAGGCAAGCAAATAGGGACTCAACAAACAGAATATGTTGTTCCCGATGTATTTATTATTAAAGTGGGACAAGAGTTTAAAATTTTTTTAAACGAAGATGGTTTGCCAAAGTTAAAAATCCAACAAGATTACAAACAAAAAACCAATACGCTTAAAGGCAATGATAAGGTTTTTTTACAAGACAAATATCGTCAAGCAGTGTCGCTTATTCGTTCTGTGCAACAAAGACAACGCACCATTTATCGCGTGATGGAGAGTATTTTAAAATTTCAAAAAGATTTTTTTGAACAAGGTACAAATCACTTAAAACCACTTGTACTCAAACAGGTTGCTGATGATTTGGGGCTCCATGAATCCACCATTAGTCGCGTCACTAGCCACAAGTTTGTACACACGCCCATGGGTGTTTTTGAGTTTAAATATTTCTTTAACTCAGCGATACACAGCACAGAAGGAGAAGATGTTTCGTCTCAAAGCGTAAAACAAAGGCTAGAAGCTATTATTGCGGGAGAATCCCCTAAAAAGCCTTATTCCGATCAAGAACTTGTAGAAATGATGAAAAAAAACTATCAAATCGATGTGGCTCGAAGAACAGTGGCCAAATATCGAGAGGCCATGGGTATTTTACCCAGTTCAAAGAGAAAAAAACTGTATTAACACCAGAGAGGATAAAAGGTAGATTATGCAAATTACGGTGACATTTCGCCATATGGAATCAAGTGACGCCCTTAAAGCATACGCAGCAGAAAAAGTGCAAAAGATCGCCAAATATCTCCCACAAGCAGTCTCTGCGCATGTCATCATGTGGGTCGAAAAAATTAATCATCATGTAGAAATTTTTATCGACGCTGGAGCACTTCACTGCCGCAAGAAAAGCTACTCGCAAGACATGTATAAAACCATTGACGAAGTTGCAGACAAAATCACACGCGAAGTAAAAAAACACAGAGAAAAATTGCTCAGCCACAAAGTCAGAGCATCTAACAATAACAGTCCGCTAGAACACCATATTCTGGCATTTAAAACAGATGTCCCTGCGCAAAATGATGGACTTACTCATCATATTGTAGAAAAACAGAAAATGATGATTCAAACTTTGTCTCTGGACGAAGCTTTGGTCCAACTGGATCTTAACCACGAAGATTTTTTAGTATTTAAAAATATTAGCAATCAGGCGGTTCATATTCTTTATCGACGAGACGAGACCCACTATGGCCTTATCGAAACCACATAACTTAAAAAAACAAGATTTAGACATCGATGTGATCCATGAAATTAGTTGATATATTATCACCGCAATTGGTGTTTCCAGATATTCTAGCGACCAACAAAGAAGCCGCTTTGCATGAAATTTGTGTGCATATTGCGCAAGGGCGCCCTGGACTTCAGGCAGAACAAATTTTTGATACGTTAAATGAAAGAGAAAAACTGGGTTCTACTGGTATTGGTGAAGGCGTTGCCATTCCGCATGGCAAATTAAACAACATTGATAAGTTGATTGCTTGTTTTGCAAAAAGCACAAAAGGCGTTGAATTTGCGTCTATTGATAATGAACCCACGCACTTATTTTTTATCTTGCTGGCACCACACCATTCGGCAGGCTTGCATCTTAAGGCACTTGCACGTATTTCGCGACTACTTAAAAACCAGGATTTTAGATTAAGATTAATGAATGCCCAAGATCCGCAAGTCTTGTTTGATATCATTCAAGCCGAGGACGCCCATTGTTAGTGTGCATCCTGTATAATGCACCCGCCCAAGCATCAAGCGCAAAAGCACATGCGGACGTTGTTGAAACAGCGCAAGCAGTATATCAGGCGCTACAAGCCAACGACCAATACCGTGTTTTTTTGTGCCCTGTGGAAGACCGTTCTTTATCGTTTGTCCAAGTCTTGCAAAAAAAACGTCCGGCGGTGGTGTTTAATTTATGTGAATCATTGTTAGATGAAGCACAGCACGAACCATTGGTTCCTCAAATTTTAGAATTTTTAAATATTCCATACACGGGCCACAAAGCACACACCTTGATGATGGCTTTTGACAAAATTCGTGCTAAATACTTAATGCAAGGCGGACAAATTGCGACACCTATGTTTTGGCCTGTGTACCAAAAACAAGATCTCGAGCAAGCCGTTATAACTTATCCAGTCATTGTTAAACCTGCACAAGAAGATGGATCTTTAGGTATTAACACCCATGCTGTGGTGTTCAATAAAACCGCGTTAATAACACAGGCAAACTTACTACTCAGTCAATATTCGTCTATTTTGCTGGAACAATATATCGCAGGACGCGAAATTAACGTGCCCATCTTAGGTGGATCAACAACGCAGGCTCTTGCGTGCACAGAAATTGATTTTTCTGCCCTGCCCAAAGAACACATGCCCATTCTAAGTTACGAAGCCAAATGGCAACCAGATTCGCCCCTTTATCAAAAAACGCCCTCTCGTATTGCACAACTTGAACCTCACATGACCCAAAAGCTACACGCCATTGCGCAACGCGCAGCCAAGATTTTTGATTTAAATGCCTATGCACGTTTAGATTTTAGAGTAGATATGAGCGGAAAGCCTTTTTTGATTGACATTAACCCCAACTGCGACTTGTCTCCCAGTGGTGGTTTTTTTAAAGCCGTGCATGCCTGCGGATGGAGCTACCGCAAAATGTGCGAAACGATTATTGACATTGCAAAACAAACATCATGACAGCAGATTCTCATTCGCATGCATCTTTTTTAGAACCTCCGCTTGTTGATCCATCACAAGAAGAATCTTCTCTTAATTTACCTAAACCAAGTTCATTAAAAGGGGTTCCTTTTGGGCGGTATTTATTATTTAATAGGCTTAATGTGGGTGGCATGGCAGAAGTTTTTTTAGCTAAAGCATTTGCTACACAAGGGCTCGAACGCATTGTTGCCATTAAACGCATTTTGCCACATACCGCCGATGATCCCGAATTTATTCGCATGTTTATCGACGAAGCCAAACTTTCTGTATTGCTTAATCATCCAAACATTGCGCAAACTTTAGAACTGGGCAGAATTGGTTCTACTTTTTTTATTAGCATGGAATATGTATCGGGCATTGATTTACGTTATGTATGGGAATTTTGCCGAGACAAAAACGAACTCCCTTTAGAATCTTTAATTTATATCATGCTCAATATTTGCCATGGACTAGATTACGCACACAGAAAAAAAGATGCCAATCAACGTCCGTTAGGTATTGTCCACAGAGATATTAGCCCACAAAATATTATGATAGGCTTTGATGGGCATGTTAAAATTATTGATTTTGGCATTGCCAAGGCACAGGTACGCGCATCTAACACCAAAAATGGGATTTTAAAGGGTAAATTTGCGTATATGTCTCCCGAACAAGTGGCAGGATTAGAGATAGATTCTAGATCTGATATTTTTTCTTTGGGCACGCTTTTTTATGAACTCATCACACACACCAGGCTATTTAAAGCAGAGAGTGATTATGCCACTTTAGAACGCGTACGTCATGCCGAACTTTTTCCTCCACGGCTTGTGTGCCCGCACATTCCTTTAGGAATTGAACGCATTGTGCTTAAAGCACTGCAAAAAAACCGCGATAAGCGTTATCAAAGCGCAGCAGAAATGGCAGACGATCTAACCCAATATTTAATTCAATCTAATATTCATTTTACAGCTTCTCATTTGGCGCAAATTTTAGCGCAACAGTTTCATAACAAGCTACGTAAAGAAAAACACATATTACAAACTATTGCACAAATTTGTACGCCTCAGATGTTATTTCAACCACTTGCGCCACAAGAAGCAGAAAACGATCCCAAAAGTAGCATTAAAAACGAAGAAACTTATGCCAAGCATCCTACAGAAGCTCAAGAAGAAAAAGCACACGAAAAACAGTCAGAAACACAAACTATACATCCTCTTGAATCTGTTAGCCAAAAAAAGGTCCGGCCTTTTGCAGAACCAACTCTATCGATTGTGAGCGACGCCAACTTATTAGCCAGTAATTTTGCAGAACTCAAGCAACTCTTGCCCGATCTTAAACTCGAAGAAACCAAAATCATAGAAGACAAAGCAGAAGCCACTTTTATTTTAAACGAAGAACGTTCGCCAATTCATCCTTTGATTACACAAGATTTGCCATACTCAAAAATCAACACACAAGACAACCAAACGTTTGAACATGAACCAAAAAAAAATCACCTAAAAAAACAACTACATAGCTACGCGTTATGGTTATCTTTACTTTTACTCGTATTGCTTATCATCACCATTTTGTTATTATGGTAAATAACCAAGAACAAGAAGCACTTGATTTTTCAAGTAGGCTCAAAACAAAAATTCTAGGGCAAAAAAAACAATGGCTTGCATGCTGTGATTCCACACAAACCATCGCACTGAATCAAGCACATCATCCGCAAGCGCACGGAACACTTATTTATACACAACAGCAAACACAAGGCAAAGGCCGGCACGGCAGGCATTTTTATAGCGCAAAAGAATCGCATTATTTGCAAAGTTTGACTTGTTCTTTAATTTTTCAAACGTTTTTTTGTGACACGCCCAAAGAACACAATCAAGAATTAACACCTATGCAAGCGATTACATTGGGATTTTTAACAGCCCTTAGCATAAGGGAAGCCATCGCAAAAAACACACAATTGAATGCACAAATTAAATGGCCCAATGACATTCTAATTGATCATAAAAAAGTATGTGGTATTCTAACATCTTATCAAACACAAGACCATTCTAGTGCTGCTGTTATTGGTTTTGGCATCAACATATCGGATGTGCCACAAGCGCCTTATATACAACAAGCGGGTGCACTTTATCCTGTTCGCACACAAGCATCTATTCTTTATGCTCATCGCTTAAACTTATTAGCGTACATATTAGAACAAATAGAGCAACACATAAAAAATTATTTAACATACGGACATGCCTGGCTGATACAACAATACGAACCACACATGGCTTATTTACAGACCTATAGACCCATTCAAGTGGCAGACAATAAAACCTATAAAATTAAAATTTTAGGATTAGATGACAGTTTAGCACTAAGAGCTTATGATCCCATACATGGTGAACATTTAATTACAACAGGAGACATTGGTTTTTTATGAATATTCATCGCGTTGCCATGATCTGCATGTTTGTTGGATTTAATCTATTTGTGTCTACAACGCTTTATGCAGAAGATGCATTAAATTTTTTATTTTCTGATAAAACAACTAAAGATGGTCGGTTTTTTGCGCCACCTTCTTTGCTATTTAAAGTACCAGAAATTCCAGGATTGTCGCCTGTTATCGATCCACAACAAAGAGATACGCTCAAATTAGTGGGCACACTTCAAGATACACCCATTGCAATTACCATTTATGGATTTTCTATTCCCAAAGAATCCACGCCTGGGCATATGATGCTGCGGTCTCGTGATTATGTATTAAATAAACTACCTCACTTTGAAATCAAATCCACACAAACGATTCTTATTGGGGGCCAAGTGGGCGTTCAACTGATTGGGCAATATGATTATTTAGGTAATAAAGCCTATACCATGATGATTGAAGAGTCTTATTTTAAAGACAATACCAACGGATTTATTTTTCACCTAGAAATACCCCAAGGATTTTATCCAGCACTGGCGCCAGTCATGCAACAGATCTATCAGGGATTTGTTCCACAACAACTTATTCCAACCACGCTCCCCGCAGAAGAACCCAAAAAACCTAAAAAAACAAAAAAAACGAACAAAAAAAATCAGTAACCAAGACGACTGTGCATTTCAATCTGTAATAGGTATTCCAACAGGCCAGCGCGAGGGCTTTTGAGGGCCCTTGCGCTGGCTGAATTCTTACCGGATTCGTTATTTCTATTTATACAGTTTGTTTTACAGATCCTTTTATTTATTAATCAAAAACGCAGGCAAATAGTCAAGTGCCGTTCGGCACTTGACTATTTGAGCCCTGTTCAACATGAGCTCCAAACTGCCTGCGTCACTTGATTTAACCTGTCCACTTTTTCGGGGTCAGAATCAACAACCACCGTTCTTAAATTCGTACGCATTCAGTAACGCTGGACATTATAAATTTCGTTATCACTGCTTCTTCAGTGATTTTCTAAGAAAGGTTGTCGCGCTTTTGACCCAGTCTTCGGCTGAAATCATGTGGCCACCTTCTGGATCAACCACCAATTCGCATGCGTGGGCATGAGATTGAAGGACTCTCGCCAATAAAACACTTTGGGCGTTGTCAACGATTCGATCCTTCTTGCCAACTATCAGAAGGATAGGCGTTTTAAAGTGGTTTGCATTTGATAATGCAGATCGGTAGTTCGCCGCCGTTTTTAAATCGCCATCGACAACGACACTTTTTTCAATATAGCTCAGCATGTCCGGTGCGAGTTGCCAATCAGATGTATGCCATTTGTTGTACATATCCTGAAAATCATAAACCCCGGAAACTAAAATCATGGCAGCCAACTCTTCTTTGTCGGCAATCATTGCGGCCACGATGGCTCCACAGCTGATTCCAGAAACGGCAATTTTTTGAGGATCGATATCTGATCAAAGCCGAAGATATTTTAAAGCTGACTGTAAAGCGACTTGCGACTCTCGACCACAGAAGTCCGCTGTACCTGAGGACTTACCATAACCGGGCATTGACATCGCTGCGGCAAAAACTCCCAAATCAGCAGTTGCACGTAATACACCGGCATTTGCCAAGTTGATTGCGCCTGGCCGACTCTGATCCTGAACGCCATGTACATAAATAATGGCAGGAAACTTTCCATTTACTTTGTGAGGAGCCGCCCAATAAAGCTCCACCACTTTCTTATCTGCATCCAGCCTTACAACTTCTTCACGGTGAATGGGAGCCTGGTTTGATTGCGAAGATGAAAATGCATTCACCGAAAATACGATAAACACGATTCCAAAGATATAAGGCCATCTTCTCATAAGGGTGTCCGTTTGCTCATCCGATTAATGCTATAATGAGCTTGATCATTAAATTCTTTTGCCCAGGATCGCTTTGCGCGATTAAAAGCGCCAGGGCGACTAAAGCGTTGTCGTTGATTTTCAGTTCACCATTTTGTTTAAAGCGGTGTTTGTTCTGCTCCAAAAACCATATAAATAAAAACGCGCCTATTCGTTTGTTACCATCGGTAAACGGATGATTTTTGATGATAAAATAGAGCAAGTGCGCGGCTTGTTCCTCAATGGTCGGGTAAAGATAGTCTCCGTCAAAAGTTTGTACAATGCTGCCCAAGATGCCTTGAAAACTATTGTCTTTGGGCTGGCCAAATAAATCGGTGGCTTCTTGTCTGGCAATCAACTCTTTTTTCAATCGGGCAATAGCATGCTGCGCGTCCTTGTCAGTCATGACATAGGTTACGCTACTATTAAACGGTTCTAATTCGAGTTCTTGACGGTCAAAGCGATTGAGTAACACAAATGAACGCGTATAGTGACTGATAATACCTACAAGCCCCTTAGCTTCATTAAGCCGCAGTCCTTCATTGGTGGTTGCTTGTTGTAAGAGTTGGATGGCTTGGTCCAAATTCTCCATATTTGCATGAAGCTGACGCAATCGCCGGCTGTTTAAAGTATATCCTTTGATGAGGTGTTCTTTAAGGATGGAGTTGGCCCAGATGCGAAACTGCGTGCCTCTTACAGATCTAACGCGATAGCCTATGGAAATGATCACATCTAGGTTGTAATGCTGGACATCGTAAATTTTGCCATCACTGGCAGTTGTCCGGAAATTCCGGACAACTGAATTCTCGTTTAATTCCTCTTCATTAAAAATATTGCGAATATGCTCAGAAATAGTACGCTTGTTTTTTTTAAATAATTCAACCATTTGTGCTTGGTTAAGCCATGCAGTTTCTTGCTCGAGACGAACGTCTAAGACTGTTTTCCCCTCTTGGTCTTGGTAGATAACTACTTCGCCTTTATTGTCACTTGTCATACTGATCTGACCCCGAAAAACTGGAAGGTGCACAGGCTATGCAACAGGCTTAGTTATAGCGCGTTTCGTAATCAACAGGAGAAAGATAGTCAAGAGACGAATGTAATCGTTTGTTATTGTAAAATTTATCTATGTAATCAGTAATCTCCATAATGGCTTGTTCTTGCGATGAAAATTGCAGGTGAGGTTGTTGATAAACACACTCCACTTTTAAGGTATGAAAAAACGTTTCAGTAATGGCATTATCATAACAGTTCACTTTTCGACTCATACTTTGTTTGATATGGTGCGCTTTTAAAAGTTGACGATAAGCTTCACTGGCATACTGAACACCTCTGTCAGAATGATGAATAGAAGGTTGTTTGTGCTGACGGCGAATCAGTGCCATTTTTAAGGCATCAAGACAAAGCTTGGTTTCCATTGTTTTCTGTATGCTCTAGCCAACGATTTTGCGCGAATAAAAATCAAGAATAACAGACCAATAAACAAACCCTTCACGTGTTGGAATATAAGAAATGTCACTGGCCCAAATTTGATTGGGTGCCTCGGCATTAAAATTTTGTTCGACCATATTTTCAGCAATGGACAGAAGGTGTTTTGACACAGTGGTATGAAGTCTGTATTTTTTACGATGAACAGATTTGATACCCTCTTGAGCCATCAGCCTTGCAAATTTTATTCTTGCCACAAGAATAACCTAAGGTTTTCAATTGATGGGTCATTCTAATGGCTCCGTAGGTCTGTTTCGTACTTTGATTGATGGCAAGAATATGAACCAATAGTTGTTTATTGTATTGAACTCGTTTTGATTCTGGCCTACTTTGCCAATGGTAAAAACCAGAAACACTCACATCCTAAACACGACACAGGAGATAAATGGGGTACTGGTTTCGATGTTCTTTGATGAAGTGCTATCTTAGGATAAGTGCTTGGCGAAGTAGGCCGTTGCTTTTTTTAGGATTTCACGTTCCATGCGCAATTCATGATTTTCTTTTCTGAGACGTTTAAGTTCTTGATTTTCATCAGAACTAAGAGCGCTTAATAGTTGATTTGAATGAGTGCTTGCGTGCACCCATTTACCTAAACAGCTTTCACCAATATCGAGATCTTTTGCCACTTGAGCGATGGTCATTTTTTGTTCTCGAACAAGACGGACTGCTTGTTCTTTGAATTCTTTAGTAAATTGACGTTTCATTAAAAACTCCGATTATTGTAACAGTATAACAATATTATAAAATAAATACTAAGATTACCTATGGATATGCCGCATATGTATTTCCATATCCAAAACCCTCCATCTTTTTCTTCCAGTTTTTCGGGGTCAGATCACTAATTTGCTACATCGATTTCAGGCTCAAACTTTTTTTGTCCGGTAGTGAGAAAATGATTAGACTCGCATGTATGCTCCATTACAATTTGACGAATTATTTTTTTTAGACTATGGCCCCGCTTGCTTTGCTGGTGCTTGGTTACAAAACAATGTTGTTCCTAATCAAGCAGGGAAGTTTGGTGAAAATCCAACACGGACGCGCCACTGTATGTTAACATGGGGTTAACGAGTCAGGAGACCGGCCAGAAAGCCTAGCCACTACAGTGTTTTGGCTAGTTATCTATAAGATGCTCGCGCCCTGGCATCTTTGGAGCCTACCATGAATTTGTCTGTTTTTTTGCGCCTATCCTTTTCTTTAAGTTGTGTCTTTTTATTTACGTTTTGCCAACCAATCAAAAATAATAAGCAACCACAAACCCACACCCCACATACGCTCATGGCAACAACTGTGGCGAGTGATTATAGCGCTGGGGGACTTGTTTCTATAGATTTAAGTAACCAGCAAGTGGCTACACTGCTTGGTCCAGAATCTATTGGTAGCGACGCATTTGTGCGTATTTTTCAAGATCGCATCTATGTTGTTAATCGCGATTATATTGGCAACAACAACAATTTGTTAATTTTAGATGTTAATACTTTTGAACCTACTTGCGAAAATCCCACACAAACCAATTGCCAAATGGCTTTGGGAGAACAATACAACGCGCATGATTTGTGGGTGGTTAATCGTGATTTAGCCTATATTAACAATTACAAAACCAATCAGATTCAAATCATTAATCCATATCAGCAAAAAATATTAGGTAATATTGACGTGGCTGCATCGGAACCTGCAAAAACACTTGGACTTAATGCATTCAATCAAGATGGTTCATTTGAACTAGATAAACTATATGCGGTTGATAAATATTTATTTGCGTCTATGCAAATGCTTTCTAACTTTGCTCCTTTTAGTTACGTAGAGCCTCAACCTTGCACTGCAAATCCTGATTTAAAAACAAATTATGCACCCGCACGCGTAGCCGTTATAGATACACAAACACAACAAGTTATTAAAATCATTACATTGTCAGGCAGCAATGTATCAACCGATTTTATACAAGATGCCAAAACCAAACAATTGTGGATTTCAACCACTGGCCCACAAGGTCATTTTGCCAATGAAGCATGCCATGGGATCGAATCCATTGATCCTGTTTCTCTTACTTATCAAGGGATCTTGATAGATGAATCTTTCTTGGGTGGTTCTGTTATGGCTTTTACTCAAGATAAATTAAATCAATTGTGGGCCTATGTTACTAGACCCAATCAAGGCAGTAAAGTCACTTATGCTTTAATTGTAAAATCCAGCCAAGATAATAAAATTGATACCTTGTTTGAACTTTCTGCACCCAAAGAGATTTTAAGTTTTGGCCCCATTATAAAGACCGAACAAAGTATATGGGTGGGTATGCCGTTTTCTATAGAGTCTCATAAAACACCAAGTATAGACGAATATTCTATACAAACACATCAAAAAATAAGTACTATTTCTTTATCTCAAATTCCTTATACATTTGCTATTCGTTAATGCGTTTTTATAACCTATGCGCTTGGCTTGTCCTATGCTGTGGCCATACCATTTTACTGCAAGCAGCTCACGCTTATCAACCAAGCTCATGGCCTGTATTTACGGGAGAAGAAATCAAAGTCAAACCACGTATGCCTGTTTGGCCATCTCGTGGTGCAACTTATAGTCAAGAAGATTTAACGCATTATTCAAATAGCTCTTCTACTCCTAATTTGGCGCCCATTGTACAAAAAATGCCCGGTGTACAATTGTTATCTTTGGGCACAAATTTGGATTTTTCAACACTCTCTATTCGTGGTGGGAGTTCTGCCCAAACGGCAGTTTTAGTGGATGGTGTTACATTTAATCCAGCCAGTATTGGAAGCGTGGATTTGTCTACGCTGCCAATACTAGGCTACGATCAGGTGCAAGTATATCGCGGTGCGATGCCCATAGAATTGGGACCAGACGGTTTTTTAGGGGGTGTGTTATTAAAATCTAACCTACGTTATGGCACACATGGATTATTTCATCAAAGTTTAGGATCGCTTGCATTTAGACAAACTTTGGCTGCTTATTCAACCTCTGTGGGTAATCAAGAACATCCTTTTTTGATTGGCATAGAGGCCCGTTATGCGGGCCAACAAGGTGATTTTAATTTTTTAAATGACAATGGTAGTGTACTCAACCCCAATGATGATCACATTCAAAAACGTGTTAACAACGATCAAAATCAAGGCCACATAAGATTTAGATTACAACACACCTTGGCCAATCATGGCACGATTAAAAGTGATATCAATTGGTCTACGAAAGAACAGGGCATAGCCCCACCCAGCAACCAATCTAGTTCAGATACTCGCTACCAAGTATCCAGACTTCAGGCGTTTTTAAATTTAGAACATTATCCACTCAATAAATTTATACATTATCATTTTAATACTTCGTTTTTTAATACATTAAATCACACAAACAATCCCACCCCAGAGTTTAGCTATCTTCCAAAAGATGTGCATTCGCAAGAATATCAAATCGAACAACAACATCGCTTGCATTATCAATTGTCATCTCATTATGAATTTATTCACACACTCACGGGCCGATGGAATAATTACAACCAACAAACATCAGATGCAGGTGTGCCACAATCCTTAATGCGTGGTCTTGTAGGTGGTGCCGTATTGGTGCGTGCACAATGGTTAAATTATAAAATAAACCTAGAAACAGGTGGCCGATTGGATGTGATTTGGAACCAAGGAAGTATTGCGCCAAGTCGTTATTTTGGGAATGAACGACGCAACATCAACCAACAATTGTGGTTAATTCAACCAAGCTTGGGACTGAATCTTGTGCCTTATCCTTGGATTGAAGCGCAATTGCATTTATTGATGCGTTCAAGACCTCCTAGTTTGCAAGAACTATTTGGTGTAGAACAACAATTACGTGGAAATTCTGAACTTAAGCAAGAACATCAGTGGACCGTGGATGCAGGCATTCATTTTAAAGACCAACGTTTTTTTGATTTATCTGTTAATTATGCAGAAACACGTACTAAAAATTTAATTACGTATGCGCAAAATCCACAAGATTTAGCACAAGCCATCAATCTTAATCAGGCGTTTATACGCACTGTGGAATTATCTGCTTTTGGAAACGTTCTTGATTATGCAGATGTGTCTATCAAATACACATTTTTAAAAACGCAACAAACAACACTTGGTCCACAATATCTTAAGCCACTACCTATGCGTCCAGAGCATCAAATATTTATAGAAACATCATTGCATGACAAACTACAACAATCATTTAAAATCACATACGTACTGCAATATTTATCTAACATGACTTTAGATGCTTATGCCCTTACACAAACTCCCAGCCGTTTATTACATCATTTGGCTTTTAAATATCATATCAAAAACACCCATTTGTATGTTTTTTTTGAGGTAAAAAATTTAACAGACAGACAACGGGGTTCTATCGTGGTAGCGGGATTAAGCAAAACAATCACTGTTAATGATGTCGATTTTAGAGCTTATCCATTACCGGGGCGTATATTCTTTTTTGGACTTGTCTACAATTTAGATCAAGAAGCTAAATTGTAAAACAATATTTACTAAATAAAACCTCACCCGCAGATTTGGGTAAAAACATAAGTAGACCTCTTTTTTTAAACTTACTGCGTGACAGTTTCGAAAGAAGTCTATTAATCCAAATCCTCTTTAGACAAACCGGTGACTTTTAAAATGGTGTCCAGTGGCATGTTTAATTGTTGCAAGGCCCGCGCAGTTTCTAATTTGCCTTTTCGTAGGCCTTTTTCTAATCCTTTTTCTAATCCTTTTTCCAGGCCTTTTCGCAGGCCTTCTTCTAATCCTTCTTCCAAACCTTCCATATGTGCAGTTTCTACAACACCTTTAAGATCGCGGTATGTTTTAAGATTACCTTGGTATCTTGTTAATTCGTCTGGATTCATATTCACCATTGCGGCTTTATTAAATGCCTGTTCAAATGGTTGTTCTTTTAATATGTTTGGAATGTGTTCAAAATCTTCTAGATGTTTTAAAAAATACAGCCATTTATCAAAATGTGATTTAATCTCTTTTTCTGTTTTATTAAAATTGGGCATCTCTATGTAAATAAAAGTTAACTTATCATAAAAAATTTGATTGTTCTGATCTTTAAGTTTAACCGTGTGGCAGTATTCTTTTTTATTCTTATCTTCGTGAAATACAAAATCTAAAATACCAATGCAATAAATCGCTTCTAAACGGTAATTCCAATCTCCTTTTTGTGCTTGTTCTTGAATTGGAAACGTGGCGTAATAAACCGTGCGATCTTTAAAATAAACATGTTTTGATTTTTGCAATTCAACAATAAATTTTTCGCCTTTATGGCTTTCGCAATACAAGTCATAAACGGCTCTTCGTTCAAATGCACCCATTCCTAATTGTTCATTGTTTTTAAAAGTTAATGATTCAATCTGGTGTTCGGGCGGCAGCAATTGATTTAAAAAATCAATTAACAAATCTTTGCTTGCGTCTTCTCCAAAGAGTTTTTTAAATCCAAAATCGGTAAATGGGTTGATATATTTGGCAGCCATGATGCAGCTATTATAATCGACTTAGATAAAGATGAGCAAGGATTGAAATGAGAATTTAAAAAGAGTCTAATTACTTGCAGTTAAACAAACAACGGCAGGATTAATCTTGTTTTTGTTGAATTTCAAAGTCAATAACCAAATCACCATCTGCAGACGCTGCACGTTGGTTATTGTCTAGCACAATACCAGCATCTTTAATCACTGCACCGCCTTTGATTTTAACGCGGTATTTACCAGTTTTAAAACTCAATTTACCTTCGCTCAACAAAGCAGAAGGATGGTACAGCGCAACTGCACGAGGATTACTTTCTGAATCAATACCTTCTACAGGATCGCCCTCTCCTAATTCTAATGTGGTGAATTTTGCTTTGGTTCCATTCACTATAAGTTCGCGTTCCACACCATCGATTAGTTCAAATACTTTGGCATTGGCATTTAAATCTGCGGCTGTATCTTCGTTTACAGGACCATTAAAGATTAACTTTAAATAAGGATCCGCAACAACACCAGTATCGCGTGCGCTCAATAAAAAGAGACTTTTCTTATCTGATTCAAGCATTTCCACAGGGGTTGATTTTGAATTAACCCACAAGACTTTTTCGTCACCACTACCCGCATTAAAACCAGTCAAAAACATCAAACGAAACGGCGATGTTTTTAAAATCTGTGTATAAGGAGTTAAGGCTTTACCTTTTTTATCTTTAACTTTATCACTAACGCTTAACGTGTACTCTGTATTGTATTTAAAATAGCTAATCGCTTTATCTGATCCTGGGCGAGCAAGCTCGAACTTAGTTAAACGGTCAGACACCCAGTAACAAGCTTTTTTAATTTGTAAAACTTTGTCTGCCTCTTTCACTTCGAACACGCCATCAGGCGCATTACAATTACCTTGCATGCGTTTTGTTGCAGGATCCTTGTAATCTACTTTTTCGACTGTATCACCTTTAATCAACTTGTTATAGCGAATTGAAAGCTGCTGGTAAGAATTAAAAATTTGATTATCTAAATCAAAATCAAAATTCTCGTACGGCACTGTTGGATTAGGATGTTGAACATCGGTCGTAGGTAAATGTCCCATTAAAAAAACGCCTTCTATCACTGGATCTTTATTGGCATTAGGATCAACGCTATAAGGCTCTGAGCATGCACCCAAAGTTGCTGATACCAGCAAAGGAGCAATAAATTGTTTAAAGTGTTTATTCATCTTAAACTCCAATAACCTTTATTATTAAAATGTAAATTTAGCATTAATTCTAACTTCAAGCGGTGTTTGATATTCGCGAGAATTTGCAAAATTAGGATCAAGCGCTGCACGTACCCCAACACCACGACCTGTACTAGCTATTCTTTTAATGTGGGGCAAATCAGATTCATCACCACCACGAATTGGACGAACCGCATCGCGGGTAAAGTTTTCGTCTGCTCTGCGAATATACTGTCTATTGGCAAAGTTAAGAACAGACACGCCAAAAGAAAACTTAGAATCTTTAGTTAAAGCTGTTTCTAAATTAACGCCTGCATCTGTGGTCAAAAGCATGTCGGTTCTGCCCGCTGCGCCGCGCCCAATAATAAAGCCATTACCGGAACCGTACTGTTCGTGCGCACCCAAATAACTATAAGGTGTACCAGAACCAGCACGAAAACTAATATTTGGTACAATCGATATGCGTTTGGTTGGAATAAACACATAAGAAATATCAATCTTAAACATATGGGTGCGGTCGCCTGGCAATAAACCATAACGATTATCTAATAACGATGCTAAATCTAAATCTGCATTGATATTTGGATCCAATTGACCGGTAGATGGGTCGAACAAACCTGAATAATGACCACGCAGCATCGACCATGTATAAGAAATATTACCAATCAAATTACCAACTTTGGACTGAGATAAAGACTTGGCCAAATAAACAGATACTGCATCGTAACGACGTTCTGGTTTTGGATAGGCAACAGTTTTAGGGCGATAGGTTAATTGATCATTTGCTGTAACTGACTTTCCATCACCAACTCCTGGATTCCCAATAAAATATTTATTGCCGTCATCCGGGGACATATCTTCGATTGCCATACCCAAACGGGACATCGTGTAACTAACACCCGCAAGCAAATCAGATAAAATCTGATACTCTCCGCCCGCTTGGAACATATCTACAAATTGACCCTGTAAATTTTTAACAACAGATCCAGGCTTTAACTGTGTAGAAACTGATTCTTCAACTGCTGGACACGCCAACGGGTTAGACGAATCTTTGTTATCGGCACATTGACGTGCACGTGTTGTTCCCGGTTCTTGAGGGAAAGAGCGATTAGCAATTTGTAATGGCACTAACTCATAAAAACGACCATACGATGCAAACATCTTAGAACGACCAGTTCCAGTGACATCATAAATCACACCCACACGAGGAGAAACGTTAGTGAGCATTAATGCACGAGCACCGTAATTACCTTTACCATCACCGCCATACATGTCTTGAATATCAACACGAACACCGCCGTTCACGTTTACTTTGTCTAAAATATTCCAAGAATCTTGGGCAAACAGTACATAGTTATTAAAATACACTCTATTTTTATAAGCATATGGATACACAATTTTAGATTCATCAAGTGCATTAAAATCACTCGAATCTGGATTTAATGTACCAGTAGGATAATAACCATACCTGCGCGTCTCAAGATAATAGCCTCCGCCGTAACTTCTTAAAGCAGCGCCACCTGTGTAACGACGAGATTCAAACATATTTACGTGCTGCAACTCAAACCCAGCTTTAACTTGATGACTACCCAAGGCATTAAACAGTCCAGTAAAATGCAAGCGACCTTGCAGCCTTTGCAATAAACTGTTGCTTACATAGCCTAAACCACCAGTTGCGTAATCATTGGAAGGACATGCGTTTGCACCAATAATTTTAGAACCTTCTGGTAAATCAAGGCCCAAACATTTATCTTTAATTTGTGGAATAAAATTACCAATATTAGGGGCAGCGCTGCCAGGGCGTTGAACTATAGAAATTGCTTCGCCTGCTTCGTTAAATGGTTCTGTGTATTCAGAAGATCGGTAATAACCAATATCAGAATGGACTAATAATTTTTTATCTAGTAGCTTACCATCATAACTTAATGCAGCACTGATACCACCGGTCATCGAACGAGAATAAATCGATGCATCATCACCATTAAATGCAGCGGCAAGATTACTTGCAGGATTAGACACACCACCTGCACCTTCGAATGTGCTTGGATTGCCAAATGCGCCCAAAGAGATACGATGATTTTCGTTTAAATTATAGGTTAATTTTCCAGTAAAACGATACCGAATAACGGTCTGGCCATATTTTTGAGATACACCTAAATATTCCTGACGAGGATTTCCTTGGTCATCCCACAAATCAGAAACATCAAAAGTCCCATTATTATCCAAATCTAAACGGCGATAAAAACTGCGTGTACCTTCCCATTTTTCAATAATCGGAGAAAAACCAACGTGGAACCATAATTTATCTGGAAGAACAGCGCCACCTACTTCAAATCCAGCTTCTTCAACAAACAACATTTTGCGACGTCCACGAATGGTTTGTAACTTACTATACATCTGACGCGCTGTTGCTTGAAACGGAGTGATATAATTAAACATGCTTCCGTGAATCTCGTTACCACCAATTTTAGTAATCACGTTCACCACAGCGCCAGTCGAATTTCCAAATTCTGGCATGTAGCCACCCACTTTAACATCTACTTGTTCTAAGAATTCTAGGGGCAAATTTGTACCAGAAGTGCCGTCTTGTGGGTTACTTGCATTCACACCATCCACTAAAATGGCATTTTCTGGAGATGTGCTACCAGCAAAAGAAATTCCGTAACGATCTACCTGCGCACCGGGTGTTGCTTCGGAAATTGCATTAAAGGAACGACCAACGGCAACCTTTTCCATGTAGTCTTTACTCATGGTCATACCGGTTGTTGTATTGGTTGTATCAACAACAGATGACGCGACGCGATTTTTGACGGTGATTGTTTCGCCTGTAAAAGATTCTGGTAACATATCCACTTTGATTTTAACGTTGCGGCCTACCAAGAGTTGCACATTGGTTAAGTCGAACGATTTATAAGTGGGTGCGGTGACGTTAACGGTGTAAATGCCAGGAGGTAAAAAGTCGATACGGTACTTACCTTTGGCATCGCTCACTGCTGTTTGTTCGCCTTGCAATGCAGGAGAAGTCACCACAATAATCGCGCCGTCCACAGGTTTTTTAGTGGCCACATCTACAACTTCGCCAAAAATATTGGCGGTAGTAGCAGATTGTGCAAAAAGTTGTGTGGGACAGCAAATAAGAGTAAACAAAATTAAAAGACTGCCGATAAATTGGGGGATTTTTTTGTGTCGATTCTGACTAGGTGATATCACTCACGACCTCCTCATAGGAAAAATTTGCATGCAAAGGCGTATGCAAACGTGCCGCTGGCACATCGTCCCGGATATCAAATCAAAACTTTCAACGTCAAGCGAATAATGCAATCTGTGTCGTTTTTTTGGAATAAAGATAAAAGTCTGGCTGTTCACCAAACCCATAAAATATTCAAAAACGCTGTTAATTTGGTGCAAGAATATGCCATAAAAATGCAATGCGCGATTTAAAATCAAATACCAAACGTTTGGTATTATTGCTTAGGCACGCCCAAACATTATGGAACCAAGAATCTAGGCTCCAAGGACAACAAGACACAGACTTAACGCCAGACGGCATTTTTAAAACACACGCTTATCGGCAACAACTTTTATTGCACCCTATTTTATTTTGCCCACAACATAGCAAAATAGTGAGTTCTGATTTAAAACGCGCCGCCCACACCGCACAGATACTGTTTTCCGACACCCATTTAATTGATACAGACCAAAGATTAAGAGAAGGCAGTTACGGATTATTTGAAGGACTTAAAAAAGAAGAAATTAAAACGCGTTATCCAAAGATGTATGAACAATGGATAAACCAAACGCCCGGATTTAGCATTCCCAACGCAGAACCCAAATCTTTAATTTATGAACGCGTGTCTTTTTGTGTTCAAGATTTTATTACACAACACACACAGCCCATCGTTATTTTTATTACACACGGAGGCGTTATAAAATTACTACTTAACAAATTAAACATCAACGTTGAACGACCGATCGAAAATCTAAGCATGCACGCACTTTTTTTAGATTCTGCTAAAATCAATATAGAAACACCTGTTGCAGATCTTGCACAAGCATTGTCTTTTATTCAACCTTTTGCATAAAAGGCAGGATATTCGCATTATCGTGATTTTAGTTCCTGTTTGTGTTATCTGCCATGTATGACAATAGATACCATGCAAGCGCCCAAGTGGTTAGCTCAAGGGTTTTCTGATTTTGAATTATTAAGACAACAACAAAGATGTTATGTAGATAAATCTTTATTTATTCTTAAGATACTCCAAGATAGCGCGCAGACCATATTAATTCCAAGACCAAGACGTTTTGGCAAAACACTCAATCTTTCGATGTTGCGCTATTTTTTTGAAAACACCAAAGACACATCCGCACAACAAGCGCGACGGGCATTATTTAATGGACTTGAGATAGAAAAAAACGAAATGGCCATGGCCCATTTTGGCCAATATTCTGTAGTATTTATTTCTTTTAAGGATTTAAAAAACCATGTTAATTTTGATTCTGCATATGTGCAAATTCAACAATTATTATCCGATGTGTATCAAGAACATCGCCACCTTTTAACTGCGCACACACTCACACAAGAAGATAGAACCTACTATCAAGCCGTATTAAGCCAAACACTGCCGGCTCAACGTTTATGTTATGCCATTCAACATTTGTGTGCGTATCTTAAACGCGTTTATCAAAAACCAGTTATTTTACTTATTGATGAATATGATACGCCCATGCACGATGCGTATTTACAAAACTACATCGATCCTTCTATGGGATTTTTTAGAAATTTATTATCTGCTGTCCTTAAAGATAATCGCGATATTTTTCGTGCTGTAATGACAGGCATTATGCGGGTGGCCAAAGAAAGTATTTTTTCTGGGCTTAATAACTTAGGTGTGTATTCGTTTTTAGACCCCACTTATGCCACAGATTTTGGTTTTACAAACAAAGAAGTTCAATTATTAACCAAGCAATTAAATTGCGAACAAGAAGAAAAAGAAATTGCGCGTTGGTATAATGGTTATAATTTTTCTGGCCAAACAATTTATAATCCTTGGTCTGTGATTTCTTGTTTGTCTCATCCCCATTATGAAAAAAAAACTTACTGGGCCAATACGGCCTCTACGGGGCTTATTGAGCATGCGCTATTTAACAATACGCTAGATGTTAAAGATGATTTACAAAAATTATTACAAGATGGCACACTTGAGCGTAAAATTTGTGAACACATTACATTGAATGATTTATCTGTGGATCCAGACATGATCTGGAATTTATTATTATTTAGTGGCTATTTAAAAGTGGTGCGTACTTTTTGTGTGGACACCACAGATATGTACGCAGAATTAAAAATTCCTAATCTAGAACTGCATGCTCATCTTAAAGGACTTGCCAGTACTTGGTTTAGAAAGTTAGTGAGTAATCATGTCCATGTGGATGTTTTATTACGTGCATTTTTATCTGGAAGCGAACAAGAAATCACCAAATACCTGCAAGATATTCTAAGCAAACACATTTCTTTTTTTGATACAAAAGAAAGTTTTTTTCATGGTTTAATTTTGGGATTGCTGGTTCATTTATCTGGGCGCTACACGGTTATTTCTAATCCAGAATCTGGATTTGGAAGATGTGACGTTTTAATTACACCAAAAAACCCGCAAGACGTAGGCATTGTAATTGAATTTAAGGTTGTACACAAAGAATTTAAAGAAACAGCAAAAATGGCATTAGACACAGCGATGGAACAAATTAAAACTCGTGATTATACAGCCACTCTGCGCAATCAAGGTGTGGGGCGTATTCGTTTATTGGCTTTGGCATTTTTAGGTAAAAAAGTATTTACAAGAATTGAGTATGTTTGATTTTATGGGCAGGGATTTTGGCCTTCTACTACACAAGGCCACTCGTCTTTAAATTGTCGGTATAAAGAACAAGCATCAGAAGAAGATCCATCGTTGGATAAAAACATATAACTCGAAACACAAATTGGATCATAGCATAACAAAGACGCTTCTTCTTCTGTTTGGTTACACATAAAATAACGCACACCAAGTCCATTAGAATTACACTGATAGTATTGTTCAACAGAGTCGGATTCTGGGGCAACATGCTTAAAACGGTGATAGTATTTATTTAACATAGAACCACTGTTAAATTTTGAAAAAAGTTGATCGATATCAGAATCTTTATAAGGTTCGCACAAATCGGCCTGTGGCAAATTTTCGTCTAGTGTTATTTTAAATTTAACGTCTTTTAATGTAATAAATTCGCCTTGTTCGTTTTTAGCAAAAGTGCCAGGTGTAAAACCAAACGGAAACATTTTTTTAGTCTCTGGCAATTCGTTTAATGGTTTACATTTTGGATTTTTAGAAAGCTCCATATACATGATAGTTTGTGCTGCACGTCCAATGATTTTATCGTCTGTCAAATGTGCACTATCTCTTGGTATTAAATCTAGTTTTTGATTATGATTACCATCCAAGAAAGCCACCAAATGTCCGCTTGCATAAAGCATGCAACTGGATTGCTGATCAAGTGCTTCGGTTGGAGGCAGTTCGGTAATATCAAACGTAAAAGAGGTTGGAAATTCTGTTTTTATTTGAATCGGTTGCACTTGTTTTCTATTTTTAAACCATTGTGCTTCCCAGACTATTGCCATCTTAATATCTTTGGCATTTGGCAGTTCGGTGCCATGGTTTTCGAACACTCCGTCCCCGTGTTCAATTGGCACTTGATTATCGGGGGCCACCGCTGCTTTTTGCTGACAAGCCCAAAATCCAAAACCAGAAACAAATAATCCTAACATACATTTTTTAATTGGCATCATATTTATTTAAACTCCTTCTACCAATTAAGACTCAAGAGAATCTGCATGATGTTAACTGTGTTTGCATGATATTTAAAATAAAAAACTTAATCCTAAATGCGTATTCAACACAGGCCGAGGAACAATTGCCATTTTATCAAAAGACACATATTCTCTGCGTATTAATAAGCCCACGTTTTGTTCTAAAAACACAGACACATGATGACCCAAAGACCAATAAAAACGTCCTTCTAAATAAAAAGAAAAAGACGCATAATTGGCATGCCAAGGTTTAATATTAAAAAATGCATTATCTTTAGCGCGTGAAGTATCCTGATGAATCAATGTTTGAAAATGATAACGTGCATCCACACGAATTCCACCCAGTATTCCTACACGGCCCCAATGTTTTAAATACCCAACACCGGGCGCCACACCCAGTTCATGGCTAGAGCCCTGTGCATTAATTACTTTGAGCGTAGAATAGCCATACAGGACACGCATAGACAGTAACCATTGTTGGTATTCATAAGAAAAAGTTAAAGAGCCAAGCATGCCTAATTTATCCGCAGCATTTGGAATCCATTTAAATCCTAAAGCAGATTCTATTCTGTAATGTTTAAAACTAACTACACCGCCTTTTTGCGCAAAAGTCTCTGGATTAATTGGCTTAAATGACTGTGATACAATTACTTGATACCCACCCATAGACAAATCTACTTCGTGAATAGAAGTTTGCGTGTGCCATCGTCTATGAATCAAATATTGGCCTGCAGGCAATGAAATAATCGCGCCACCCATGCTTTCTAAAACTACGTTTTGATGGTTCAAAGAAAACACTAAATAACGTGCACGATCAGAAGGCAACTGAATACGTGCATCGGCTAAATGAAGTGTAGTCAACACCATTTTGTCGGTACCTTCTGCATCTATTTTTAAACTAGGATGTTGTACATGACTTGTTTGGTAACTATGCTTAAGTGTGTGCGTGTACACATGTTCATAAGCTTCTAACACACTCACAACGCCATCATGATTAACATCTGCGCTTCCACGCAAAGCAGACACCAAATAATGCGTAAATAAAGATCCATTCAGTGATTCTGATTCTAAAGAAGCCTCGCCCACAGAAGAAGAGCGAATATCGATGTAACCATGCATAGGCGTAACCATAGTAGTCAACGAAAAATCTTCTCCCATGCGCACCCCTTTTTGACGATTAGGGTGTCTACAAGCATCGATCATGCTAATTCTAGAAACAGAAGGAATGGCTTGTATGTAGTCTTTTAATTGCACAAAACTCAGACGCCCATCGCTTAATTCTAAATCTTGTTCGTGCCCATGGCCTGAATAATAAAAAATAAAATGACTCGATGCATGTTCAAATTGAATTTCTTCTGCCATGCCACGAGCACGAAACAACGCTTGTGTTAATGATTTAACCGTTGCATTTTGCACTAAAATAGTGCGCTCTTTTTTAAGATGCCCTAAAGAGACTAAGACTTGGTACATACGTGCGGCATCTTCGTTGGCATAACGTAAAGGTGGTGTATCTACATCGCCCAAATTACTCCCCACGATCACTGCTATTTTAACGCTTGTGCTGCCGCCTTGTGCAAAACTGGATACAGAAAAAAAACTTAACCATGTAAAAATAAGCGATGTAAAAAAAACACTTAAATTAAACGGCCTATTCATTCATTTGCCTCGCACTGCAAATATATTTTATCATCTACATTTAATTGTTTAAATGTAGCATCAGAAAATCCACGTTGCACAAGTGTTTGCGCAAGCATTGGCAACATTGATGAGGATCGTTTATTAAAATTCACTAAAATCCACATATCATGGCAAGGCGCTGTAATTTCTAAGCTATTAGGCAATGTTTGATGTGTGCTAGATAATTCAAAAAAAGGACCTTGTGGATAAGGTGTAATATTTTTACTGGATTCAACAATATAAACCTCTGCATAAATTTTTTGAGTTGTTGGAATTTCTATTTTTAATGCATCTTGTGCACGAATTTTTTGCTGCGCACGCAACATGCTTATATTTCCCTGTCTTTTTACGTAAACCTGTATATACGGCCCTACACTACCTTTAAGCCTATATTCGGATTCGTCTTGTTGTTTTATTGCAAAAATACCAATCACACACAAAGCAGCCATAGCAAAACCATAACGCATACGTGTGTGACGAAAAAAATAAAAAATAGCCGTTATTTTATCCTGAATAACTGTGCGCCAGCCATAGATAGATTGAGACTGCGTATTTATTTTGCATAAAAAATCAGAAGCAGGCCGTTCTTTAAGATATTGTTCAGAAAATGTTTTTAATTGCGTGTATTTATTGTGACACACTTGGCAAGATAGCATATGCAAGGCAACGTGTTCGGCCTCTTTAGAAGAGACTTCTAATACCACATAACGTTCCAACAAAAAATCAGATGGATGAGACGCACTCATAAAACAGACTCGCTTTGTTCTAAATTAATAACGTATTGAATATGCTGCATTAGTTGTTGAATTTTTTTGGCCACGGTTTGCCGTGTAAGACCACAATGCTTAGCGATTTCTTCTTGTGTGCAGGCATCTATAAAATGCATAATCGCAATTGTTCTTTGTTGTTCACTCAGGCCACTTAAAAAATGAATCAACTCTGTTTTGTGAATTAAATTGGATTCGATTAAACAATTCTGCGCGGGTTCCAAGTAAGACATCTCTTCTTGATAAATATAGCGTTTATTTTTTTTAATCCAATCAAAACAACAATTATCACTCATCCGGTAAAGCCAAGCCAAACGGCTGTCTGCCTGCAAAAAACCGCCGGAATAACGCGCAACCCGCATAAACACCTCTTGCATGGCATCTTCTGCGGGCGCACGACGTTTGAGCCAACGTAAACAACGTCGGTACACCATGGCGCCATATTGCACATATGCTTGTTCTATCCATTGAGTAGACATGTCTTAGTTTAAATCCTACACAGAGATAGACCGAATCAAAGTAAAAAAATGTGAAGTGTTGTTTAATTTTATCGAAAAATTCCTATCAATGGCTTAAGAAATTTTAAATAACTGGTACTGTTCAACTTTTCTATACAATGTAGAGCGTGCAATGCCCAATTTTTTAGCGGCTTGGCTCATAGATCCTGCGGATTCTTTTAAGGCCTGGCGAATGGTTTCTTTTTCGGCTTGCTCTAATGACACGGGGGCAAGAGGCGCTGCAGGAACAGGCAAAGAAACAGGCATGCCCGTTGATACAGCGGCTTGAATAGGATTTACATGGTCTAACGTAAGACCTAAATCTTGTTGCTCGATCCACGCACCTTCTGCCAAAATCATGCCCCGCAATACAGCATTTTTTAATTCTCTTACATTACCCGTAAAAGGGTATTGTTTTAAAAAAGCAATGCTTGCCAAAGAAAACTGCAAATGTCGTCCTTCTGGCAAACTAGTTTTAAGAAAATATTCAGCCAAATAAATAACATCTTCTTCACGTTCTCTTAATGGTGGAACTTTAAGTGTTAATACTGATAAGCGATGATATAAATCTTCTCTAAATAAGCCTTCTTTAACCCGTTGTTTAAGATCGCGATGAGTAGCACAAATCACACGCACATCGACTTTTTTAGTTTTATCGTCTCCCAATGCTTTAATTTCTTGATTTTCTAACACACGCAGTAGTTTGGGTTGTAAATCAAGTGGAAGTTCTCCAATTTCATCTAAAAACAAGGTACCTTGATCCGCTTGAACAAACGCCCCCGCACGTTTTTCATAGGCGCCAGTAAAAGCACCTTTTTGATGCCCAAACAGTTCGCTTTCAATCAAATTTTCTGCCAAAGCGCCACAGTTAAGAACCACATAAGGGCCTTTACGGCGTGTGCTTTGGTCATGAAGTGACTGCGCCACCAATTCTTTACCTGTTCCAGATTCTCCTAAAATCAACACAGGCAATTGCGTTTCTGCAAATTTATGAACTTGTTCACGTAATTTTTTGATAACTTGGCTTTGCCCTTTAATAATTAAAGCCTCTTCTTCTAATAAAGAAGTCTTAGTTTGTGTTTTTGGCTGAGATTCAAATACATATTCTACATCGCCCAAACGTATCACAACTGCAGGTAACAAAGGTGATTCGTGTACGCGCACACCTTGCAACCAAGTGCCATTTTTACTATTTAAGTCACGGATCATCCATTGTGTACCTTGTTTATAAATTAAACAATGAAAAGAAGAGGCATAAGGAGAATCCACCACAATGTCATTATCGGGCTTGGTCCCTAATGAAAATTGATGTTTATTAAGTGCATGCCGTATTTTTTCTTTACCTGGTTTGGGTTTATTTTCGATCAACGTATAATCAATAGCAGGCAAAGATGACTGATTTAAAGCGTGTGTATCAAGCAATAACGATCGTGTTTGTGTGGCATCTAAGGATGTTGACTGAAAAGAAGACGGTGGCGCCCATTCAAATCCAAACGAATATCCATCTTCGATACACAAAGGCCGTTCCAGAATAGGATGCTGTTCGTGTGTTTTGGTTTTGACCAACAATCCCTGAGTAGGATGAAAAGAAATAAATAATTCATGGCCTAATATCACCATTTGTAAAGGTGTCTGAGATTGCCTTAATGCAGAGATATCGATTTTAAACTTGGCCAGTGGTTTTTGATGCTGATAAATAACGAGCGAACCTTGAGACAAAGGATACATGGGCGCTTTCATAATCAGTCAAACACTATCATGGCAAGAGTTTTAGCGCTTATTTTTCGCCAATCAATTCAATCCCTTTAATCGGTTCATTAAATAAAAATTCGAGTTCGCCTACGTCACTTTCTGCATGAACATGATGTTCAGAAGAATCAAAATCAACAAGCGTATGCGCAAATTTAGTGTTATAACAATAACTCACTTGCCCACTGGGATGTTGATAAACAAGGCCCACAAAATCTTCTTTCTTGGCTGATTGATGAAGGGTGAGTGTTCTATTGCCTTCTTTCCATGTCACTTGCCATTGTGGAAATTTTACAGATTCTTGTGCGCTTAAAGCAGTTAATAACCCATTCATAGGTTCGTCTTGCACTTGGTGCCTTAATACAGAAGCACATATAAATGGTGTAATGACAGGCCCCAATTTGAGTTTAGCACTAAAACCATCGATCATTAACTCTGGTATCTCTTTAAATACAGTGCAATTACCATAAGCGTAAGTATAGGCGTGCTCTGTTCCCCAATTATGCCCGCGAAATCCTTGCCAGCCATCAATTTGAATTATTTTTCCAAGTACATTTAATTGGCCATGAACCAACATGCGAGGCACGGGTGTTAAAATTTTCTTTTTAGGCAAACGGTATTCATACATCCAGGCATGTGGCAACAGAATCAGCGGTGGCGCAGTTGGTGTGAACTCCAAAGACCAAGACATCAGCCGATCGCCCGATTGAATTTGTGTTTGTGAACCTGTTGTTTCCAAAGCAATAGAAGGCCCGTGTAATTGCAACGTATCTGTGGCTAATTTGACATCTGTTAACGGCACCTCTTGCTTAAGCGCAATGGGTGCTTTACCTCGTTCAAACCATATGCCCCACAATTCAACAACAGCAGGACGATTGCTATCACGCCAAATTAAAATATTGTGCTTTAACCAAAAAGCAGACTGGCCATCTGGGCTATTGGCTTTGACGTAATGAGATTCATACAAACCTGCGCGCGGAATTTGTGCGCGCGCAGATAAATAATATTCGTAATTATGTTTTGGAAAACCCGCAGGACAAAATAAAGAAAAGGTCATAAAACGCTTATAAACAGCGTTTTATTTTTTGCCAATATTCATACGATTTAATGCACGTGCGTAAGACGCTTGTGTGTCTGCAAAAGTTTCATCGTATTCTGATTTTTCTTTTAATTCTTTTTCGGCCAAAGACAATGCACGTTCCGCACGCTGAACATCAATTTCTGATTGAGACTCCGCAGCTTGTGTTAAAATTTTAACTGTATTGTTATCTACCTGAGCTAATCCAGAAGAAACCGCATAGAACGTGGTTTGGGCGCCCTGTTTAATCATCAAAGGACCGGGCATTAATTGGCTAATTAAAGGAATATGGCCAGGCAAAATGCCTATCTGACCCTCAATGCCAGTAAAAACAACTTCGTCTGCTTCTTTCTTAAACACCAAACGTTCCGGTGTTACTAATTCAACCGTGAGTGTCATATCAAGACCTTTTTAAATCACTTCTTTTTAATGTGGGGGCGATTAACCTTTGAGTTTTGCCGCTTTTTCAAGCACTTCGTCGATACCACCCACCATATAAAAGGCTTGTTCTGGAATATGATCGTGTTTGCCTTCGATAATTTCTCTAAACCCACGAATGGTTTCTTCGATAGGCACATATTTACCAGGTGTATTGGTAAACACTTCCGCAACAAAGAAAGGCTGAGACAAGAATCTTTGAATTTTACGTGCGCGCTGCACCGTTAATTTGTCTTCTTCGCTCAATTCATCCATGCCCAAAATAGCAATAATATCTTTAAGATCTTTAAATCGTTGTAAAATCCCCTGCACTTGGCGAGCCACACGGTAATGTTCTTGCCCAACCACTTGTGGATCCAAAATACGACTAGAAGATTCAAGCGGATCCACTGCAGGATAAATTCCTAACTCTGCAATTTGACGTGATAACACCGTAGTGGCATCTAAGTGAGAAAAAGTAGTGGCAGGCGCAGGATCGGTTAAATCGTCTGCTGGCACATAAATCGCCTGCACCGAAGTCACAGAACCTTTTTTAGTGGTGGTAATTCGTTCTTGCAACGTGCCCATTTCTGTTGAGAGTGTTGGTTGATAACCCACCGCACTTGGAATACGACCAAGCAAAGCAGAGACTTCTGACCCCGCTTGGGTAAAACGAAAGATGTTGTCCACAAATAACAACACATCTTTATTCTGTTCGTCTCTAAAATACTCTGCAATCGTTAAGGCAGATAAAGCCACACGTGCACGCGCACCTGGTGGTTCGTTCATTTGACCATAAACTAAAGCCACTTGAGATTGAGTTAAATCTTTTGTGTTAATCACTTTAGAATCGATCATTTCGTGGTATAAGTCGTTACCTTCGCGTGTTCTTTCTCCCACACCGGCAAACACCGAAAAGCCTTGTTTAACAACCGCCATATTGCGAATTAACTCTTGCAATAACACGGTTTTACCAACACCGGCACCACCAAATAGACCAATCTTGCCACCGCGCGCATAAGGTGCCAATAAGTCAATCACCTTAATTCCTGTTTCAAAACTTTGAATCTTTGTTTCTAATTCTTGAAAAGAAGGCGGTGCACGGTGAATGGGTCTGTATTCTTTGGCATTTACCGGACCTTTTTCGTCTACTGGTTGCCCAATCACGTTTAAGATACGACCTAAAGTTTCTGGACCCACTGGCATCATAATTGGTTGGCCCGTTTTTTTGACTGCAACACCACGCACCAAACCTTCTGTTTGTTCCATGGCAATGGTACGCACAATGTTTTCACCCAAGTGTTGCGCGACTTCTAGCACCAAATTATCAGGTTTATCAGACACGGTGGGGTTGGTGGTCAACAAAGCCTCATAAATTTGAGGATTTTGACCAGGTTGAAACTCAACGTCAACCACAGGCCCAATAACTTGAACAATTTTTCCTACTGTTGCTTCTGACATGCGATTATCCCTTTTGAGCGTCTGCTCCTGAAATAATTTCAATAAGTTCTTTAGTAATACCTGCTTGACGTGCACGGTTATAAACCAGCGTCAGGCCTTCAATCATTTCTGTTGCATTTTTGGTGGCTGCTTCCATGGCACTCATTCTTGCACCATGTTCAGACGCCACGGACTCTAATAAAATTCGCCAGACTTGCGTGGCCAAATAACGCGGTAACACGTCTTCTAAAAGTGCCTGTTTGCTGGGTTCGTAAGTATAATCTAAGGCTTGTGCCGCTGCCGACACAGGTTGAGTGGCAATAGGCAATAATTGCTCAACCGTGACAATTTGTGTCATGGCACTTTTAAATTGATTATACACAAAAAACACAGCATCTAGTTTTTGTGTAATAAATTCTTGGCTTATCTGATTTGCAATTTGTTGCGCAGAAGCAAAATTAAGTTTTTCAAACGCATGACTAAAATCGTGCCCAAGAGGGATCTTACGTGCTGTAAAATAATCACGTCCACGTTTACCAATGCTCCCTACTTCTACGACTTCGAATTGATTTTTCTTTTCTAAAAATAAACGCTCTGTACGTCTAATAATATTAGAGTTAAAAGCACCGCACATGCCACGATCCGAAGTGACCGTAATAATCAATACACGTTTAATATCTGTTCTTATATCAAGTAAGGGATGAGATAAAACATCTGTTGTTTCGGCTCTTGCTACAATCCCATTAATGACTTGTTGCAAAGTTAAGGCATAAGGCCTTGCAGCCACAATGGAAGATTGCGCTTTTCTTAGTTTGGCTGCAGAAACAAGTTTCATTGCACGCGTAATTTTCTGCGTTGACTGAACCGATCTGATACGTTTGCGTATATCTCTAAGTGATGCCATTCATTATTCTCGCTAAAACACCGTTATCTTTGGACTAGGTATTAATCTGTTAAAGTCTCGCATTGAAACAAGCCTTTAAATTGCGCCAATGCAGTTTCAACCGCGGCCGTAATTTCTTTTGTTAATTCTTGTTTTTCACGAATTTGCTTAAGCAATTCCTGGTGTTGTGCGTTCATGAAATCTTCTAGTTCTTTCATGTATCTAATCACTTCTTTAACCGGATATCTGCGAATCCAATTTTCTGATTGACCAGGCATATTGACGGTTGCTGCATAAATTTGCAACACTTGCATTTCAACCGGCAATGGTTGATATTGCCCCTGCTTAAGGACTTCGATAAGACGCTCACCTACAGCTAATTGTTCACGGGTCGCCTTATCTAAATCTGAACCAAATTGCGCAAAAGCGGCTAAATCACGATATTGAGCAAGAGACAGACGCAAAGTACCTGCGATTTTTTTGATGGCTTTAATTTGTGCCGCACCACCCACACGAGAAACAGACAACCCAACGTTAATGGCAGGACGAACACCCGAATAGAATAAATCTGCTTCTAAATAAATCTGCCCATCTGTAATCGAAATGACGTTGGTAGGAATATAAGCAGACACGTCACCCGCTTGCGTTTCGATAATCGGCAACGCAGTCAAAGAACCAGCACCTTGTTCATCTGATAATTTTGCGGCGCGTTCTAACAAACGTGAATGTAAATAGAAAACGTCGCCAGGATAAGCTTCGCGACCTGGTGGTCGGCGTAATAACAAAGATAACTGACGATAAGCAACCGCATGTTTAGAGAGATCGTCGTAAATAATTAAAGCATGGCGTTTGGTGTCTCTAAAGTATTCACCAATTGTGCAACCAGTATAGGGTGCCAAAAATTGCAAAGGCGCGGGATCAGAAGCACTGGCAACCACCACACAGGTATATTCAAATGCGCCCGCTTTGGTGAGTTTGTCAACCACCTGCGCAACTGTCGATTGTTTTTGCCCAATCGCTACATAAACACAAAACACCTGGTTGCCTTTTTGATTCAAGATAGTATCTAAGGCCACCGCAGTCTTGCCTGTTTGTCTGTCACCAATAATCAACTCACGTTGACCGCGGCCAATGGGGACCATGGCATCGATCGCTTTAATGCCTGTTTGCAAAGGTTCGTGCACGGATTTACGCGCAATAATTCCAGGGGCTTTAACTTCGATCTTTCTGGTGTGTGGCGTTTTAATCGCTGGGCCACCATCAATCGCCTGACCAAGTGCATTAACTACTCTACCCATCAGTGCTTCGCCTACGGGGATTTCAGCAATACGGCCAGTGCGTTTAACGGTGTCACCTTCTTTGATACCAACGTCGGAGCCCATGACTGCAACACCCACGTTCTGGGTTTCTAAGTTAAGGACCAAACCTCTAACACCATTTGCAAACTCAACAAGTTCGCCCGCCATTGCTTTTTCTAAGCCATAAACGCGCGCAACACCATCACCCACTTGCAAGACAGTGCCTGTTTCGGCCACTTGCACATGAGGTTCGTAATTTTCGATCCGTTGTTTAATGATTTGGCTGATTTCTTCTGGACGAAGTTCCATGATTTAACCACCTCTTAATGTCGATTGCATTGTTTGCAATTGGGTGCGCACCGATGCGTCCCAAATTTGATCTTGAATTTGCACCATCACGCCACCCAACAAATCAGGATTAACATGATAATTAAATTGAATTTCTTTACCCAGTTGTTTTTTATACGCGGCAACCAAAGCCACTTGCGATTCTTGATTAAGTGCCTGCGCTGTATAAACATGCCCCACAACAACACCTTTTTGTTCTTGCGCAATGCTTTGGCAAGCTGAAACAACATCTACAAAATGCCTAAGGCGATCGTTTTTATCTAACACTTCTAACAATTTAAGCACCACAGGAAGCGCTTTTAATTGATTGGCAAGCGCTAAAAATATAGGCAAACGATGCACCCTTAAACGTGGGTTTTTAAGCACCTCTTGTAATTCACGATGTTTGGCAACGGCTGACTGTAGCTCTAAAATACAAGTCATGACCAATTCAAGCTGGGCGTTTTTTTGCACAACACTTAAAAAAGCGGCTGCATAGCGCCTGGCCATTAATAAATTTTGGCTCATACAGCGGTACCTCGCTTAAGGCTGGCAAGATCGTGAATAAACTGCTGCACCAACTGTTGTTGAGCCGAAGTCTGCGTCAGATCACGCGACAGCGATTGTTCTGCAATCGCCACTGCTTGCGCAATTGTTTCGTGACGAATTTCTTCTTGTGCGCGAAACAACTCCAAGCGTATGGTTTGTTCTGCTTCTTGTTGCAGGCGCAAAGCGGCCGCTTGCGCTTGTTGTTCGATTCGTTTTTGCTCTTCTTGCATGCTCTGTTGTAATTGCGTTTTAAGCGTTGCAATTTCTTGGTCGAGATTGTTCATTTTAATTTGATATTCGTTCAGTTTTTCTTGTGCTTTTTCTTGTGCTAAACGTGCTTCGTAAAGCGCTTGCTTAATTGTTTGGTGACGTTTTAGAAACAAGACAGACAATGGTTTTTTTAAAAACACAACAAGTCCGCCAAAAAACACCAAAAAAGTAACCGTTTGGCCCGCAAGCTCTGTCCAATGAATGGTTTGATCGTGGCCTGCATGATGTTCAGCACCGTGCTCATTTGCATAAGCGGCAAGGGGCGCAAGCATCAAAGCGGCGTAGAATCTGACTAATAAAATAATACGACGATTCATGTTTTGCCTTGTGGTTAAGCCTGTTTAGTATTTAAAATCTTGCGCACCATCAACTGAGCCAATGCACCTGTGTGTGCCTGCAAATTTTGCCTTACTTGGGCTTTGTTTTTTGCCAACGCAATACGGGCCTGTTCCATTGTTTTTTGCGCTTGCTGTGCTGTATTATCAATCAACATGCGTTCTTGTTCGCGTGCTTGCCCAATTAGTTTTTGACGATCCATCATGGACTGTTTACGGATAGACTCGAGTTTAACACGCAGCTCTTCTTCTTTGGCCTGAATAGACTGCATTGTTTTTTGACTTGCTTGTTTGGCACCCGCAATACTAACGTCGCGCGTTTCTAGAAGATTTAAGAATGGTTTAAAGACAAGCTGACTCATAAGCCATACAAATAGGCACACAATAGCAAACTGAGCAAATAGCGTAATATCTAAATCGACCATAAAAAATTCCCGTCGCGATATGACATATCACGCAAATGAAATCAATGGATTTTATTCCTTGCCTAAAACGAGAAAGCACCTTGGTTTGACGTCGGCACGCCTGGGCGTATAAGGCAAAAGGTCATGAGCATTTCTGTATGGCCACATATTTTAATATTATCGGGCCCTAATCTACATTCATTAGGCACTCGAGAACCCCATATTTATGGGGACGCTTCTTTGGACACTATCCACACACAACTTAAAAATTTGGCACACACGCATCAGTATAAACTCACCTGTCTGCAATCCAATCACGAAGGCGCATTAATTGATGCACTTTGGTCCACACACACGCAACCCTATGTGGGTGTTGTGTTTAATCCGGGCGCCTATGCACACACCAGTTTAGCGCTATACGATGCGGTATTGGGCATTAAACGTCCTGTCGTTGAAGTCCATTTATCCAACATTTTTTCAAGAGAAAAAGAAAGGCAGCGTTTAATAATTGCACCTGCTTGTATTGGCCTTATTTGCGGATTTGGCACACAATCTTATGTTTTAGGTCTGCATGCATTAATCACACATCTTACATCTGTTGTTTAGCTTCTGATTCGGTTTCTTGTAATAATGTTAATACTTGTTGATTGTGTGCCTGTGTACCCAAGCTTAAACGGATATGATTAATAAAAGCAGGTTCTTTAAAAAACTTAAGTTGAATATCTGCGGCATTTAATTTTTTTTGTAATATAGAAATGGCCACAGGCGGCAGCTTAAGCAACAAAAAATTAGTATCTGAGTGATAACAAGTAACCACTGGTGATTGTTTGAAAGCTTGATAAAATAGCTCTTTATCTTGATTAATCCATGTTTTAATCTGTTTATAATAATCAGGATCAGAGAGTGCGGCCAAAGCCACTTCTTCTATCACTTGGCTGTATCCCAGATAACGCATGGTATAATGTTCAAAATCTTTTAATGCGTCTGGGACCAAAGCATATCCCATTCGCAATCCAGCCAAAGCATAATACTTGGAAAAAGTTCTAAAAATAATCACGTTCTCATGACAAGATAAAAATTCTCTTACACTGTAATTAAGCGAATCTTCATATCCAACATAGGCTTCGTCTAACATAATTAAAGATTTATCTAATTGTTTTACAAGCAGTCTTAAATCTGTTGGACTAAGCGAATTGCCTGTTGGATTATTAGGGGATGCAATAAACACAATACGTGGTTGATGAATATGGTATTGGTCCACAATATGATCCAAGTTAAACTTGTATGTGTTATTATGTTTATCTAATTGATAAGTTACACTTTTAAGACCCAATTCATCGGTGAGCGCCTGATAATACCACCAAGAAGATTGTGGCAATAATACTGTGTCTTGCTTTTGTGTGTAACGCGCAAGCGCCAGTTTAATAAGTCCCTCTGATCCATAACCTAGTGCCACTTGATTTTCTTTAAGCCCATGAACTTGTGCAATTTTTTCAGACACACGGCTTTTTACGCCACGATTAAAATCGCGCGTGTAATGGGTTAAATGCATGACAGGAATATGACTTAACACATCCAAACATCGTGGGCTTGGTCCATACTGACTTTCGTTACGATCAAGATAAATAGGTGCCATATAGCGAAGCATATGTGGCACAAATAAATTGGCAATTTTATTGCTAATTTACCTATCTTATATTGAATACCAAATGGAGCTTATTTTATGAAGCCAGTGCGTGCTATCATACAACAACAGTTACAACGCTACATGCCTTTTATCGAACACACCATTATTCATCGGCATGGGTTATTAGGTGAAAAATTAGGCAAACGCGTCTATGGACGATTATTTGCCAATCAAGATCAAAATGTTATTGCTCATGAACTTTGCAGGCATCTTAATTGGTCTAGGCAAGAAATAGAGGCTTATCAAACACAACGTTTACGAACACTCATTACCCACGCCTACTACCAAGTTCCGTTTTATCGACAATTTTACGATGCGCATCAGTTTTGTCCAGAGATGTTTAATTCGTTAGATGATATATCAAAAGTCCCTGTTGTACAAAAAAGTGATTTACAACGTGCCATTAGAGAACAAAAAATAATATCAAAAAGACATCACGGTAAGCCATATGTGATGTGTGAAACCACAGGTTCTACAGGAACGCCCACACAAGTTTATTTTTCTTTAGAAGAAGACACCTACAAACAAGCCTTATCGTTAAGAAGTCTTATGTTAAATGATATTACGCCGGGCACTAAAACAGCATTATTATGGCGTAATAAACCAGTTGATCGCATGTTTCTGCAAAGTTTTTTATGTGGCCATTTTATGCGGTTTTCTGTTGCAGACACGCTACATTTAAGCCAGGCTGCATTACATCACGAAAAACTAAATGCGTTACTACATCAATTGGAGTTATTTTCTCCGCACATATTAAGGGGATATTCACAAGCCATTTATCTGTTGGCAAAACACTACGCCAAACAGAAACATCGTTTTAATTTGAAAATTCAAAAAATCATTGGCGCCGCAGAATATTTGCCACCCGGACATTGGGATTTTATTAGTGATGTTTTTGGTGCGGAAATTGTCCATCTTTATGGCGGCACAGAAGCATCAAACATAGCCTGCAGCACAAAAGAATCAAAAGACATGATGCTCTTTGAAGATGCCTATCATATTGATTTATTACCTTTACCAAACACCCAAGAAACGGGAGCCGTTGAATCATCGACCGGCCGTGTCATTGTGAGCAACTTATATTGCGAATACATGCCACTTATTCGTTACGATTTGGGAGACATTGCCACCTTTGGATCTTCTTTTTTGGGATTTAAAACACTGTCCCAAGTCAAAGGAAGAAGTAATGATGTTATCACATTACCTCGCGCTCGCTTTGTGTTGGCAGATGCCTGGTATCACTGGTTTAAGATGCCCTGGATTAACCGATTTAGGGTGACTCAACAAGATTTTGACCACTTAATCATAGATATCGAAACTAACGACATGATAAGTTCAGAAACAGAAGCGCACGACTTATTACTTAAAAAAATGAGCCAAGCTTTAGGCAGCGACATTCGCATCGAAATTCGTTTGTCCAAACATCTAACTCAAAATCAAGGAAGCAAATGGAAACATGTGATTTCCATGGTCCCAGACATTGAAAAAAACCGGTCGCTTTCATGAATCCCTGTACCTCATTCAATAGGACATCCATATCGGTTGTATTACTCGATGTCTGTGACACCTTGGTTTTATTTAATACAGCCGATCAATATGTGCATTACATACTTAACCACGCACTCATCAATCGTAAAAAATACGTGCCGTGGATTCGTTTTATTAACCGCCTAAGCATCCCACACAAATTAGGGCTCAGGCATAAATTACTATTATTGTCGCTTTTGCGAGGCATGAAAGAAACGGATTTAGACACACTGGCCGCAGCCTATTGCCAAGAGGTTTTAGCACAGAACCTTAATCAAAAAGTAATACAGTTGCTACATCAATTACGTCAACAAAATCCAGACTTGCAGGTCCTACTTATTAGCGGTGGTTACGAAATTTATCTGCGTCATTTAGCACGTCTAAAAGAAATTCAAGCCTGTGCCGTTATAGGCAATCAATTGTTATTTAAAAAAGGGGTTTTTACAGGTTTTATGCAATTGCCAGAATGCATGCAAGAATACAAAGTCATTCGGTTAAAACAGACCGGTTGGCTTGCACGCATGCAGCCCGAACACACCGCCGTAATCAGTGATTCTTTTACCGATCTGCCTTTATTTTCTTTGGCCACACATAAATATGTAACACGCCCGGACACACGATTAAAACAATTGGTGGGTTGTCAGTTTGAATCTTTGGATTAATGAGGTCTAATATCGTTCATGGGAACATGAGCACAACGGAGGAGGAGGGATTCGAACCCCCGGTACGCTTTCACGTACAACGGTTTTCAAGACCGCCGCCTTAAACCACTCGGCCACTCCTCCATTTAAAATTAATCGGGGTGAGAGGATTCGAACCTCCGGCCCCCAGACCCCCAGTCTGATGCGCTAACCAGGCTGCGCTACACCCCGATTCTAAAATAGAGAGCGGCCTTTATAAGGTGAGATTTCTAAATGTGTCAATAATCTGACTTAAAAAAAATGCGCACCAAGCAAACGCCGTTGGCTTTGCTTGGCTAGCGATAGTGCGTGATACAATAAAAACTTTCACCCCAAAAGCAATCCATCAACTGGGCCAATGTTGTTGCATGCGCTGATGCACAAACTGATTAAACACATGCTGTGTTTGTGTATCTTTACGTAATATTTTCCACAGCACTGTACCACTCAGCATAAATCCCAATGCTTGGTCTGTATAAACACGCACCGCATGTGTGCGAGATACACGTAAAACGGCAGCAATGTCACCAAAACATTGATCCGCAATCACTATTTGTGTGTGATTTAGGCATGTAGAAACTGCCTGTACGGATCCATGAGTTAACACATAAATATGATCTGATGTTGAATTTTCATTCACTAATAAATCATTATTCTTATATGCAAAATACTGCATGGTTTGCAGCAAACGTTGTTTATCTTTGTTCGACAACAAAGAAAAAGGAGAATGCGTACTAAGCCAAATTTCGGCCCTGTAGTGTTGTTGTTTTTTTTCTACGTAAGAAAAAAAGGTGGGTAATTGTTGGCGTTTTGCAATTAAACTATCGGCTGCCAATAAAAATCCATCTACATCATCAAACGCTACAAAATGTCTGTGGCTAGGCGTGGCCAATAAAGAAGATTCACCCAAAACTTCTCCAAACATTAAAGAATCCAAAGACTGGTGCGTATGTTCGGGAGTTTCGTAAGACACCATAACACGGCCTTTGGTTAATAAAATCAAACCTGGCGCTAAACTATCTTGTTTTACCAAAAAAGTGCCGGCGGGATAATGAACAGGTTGCATGGAGCGAGCCAACAATAATAATTCGGGTACCGGCAGATGAGTCATGATATCTGGCTCTTTAATGCAAACCAAGCTTTGGGCTTGTGTGGCACCAAACAAACAAGATTTGACCACTGAATCAATAAATGGTTCTTGCCATACAAAATGAGCCAAAATAGCCTGAGACGAACATCCCTTTTGGGCCTGGCAAAAACTCACATCTGCTTGAAATTGAGATTCAGAAACTAAACACTGCGACATTTTTTGATAAGCCCACAGCGCCATAAATAAAAAACCTTGCTGCATCCATTTGGTTGCAGCCAAAAAATAAAGATAATAAGCACGTGGTTTATCGTTGATCTTGATCAAGGCATCGCCTGCTTCTATCAAAAATGCAGGCTGTGGGGTTTGCATGATGCTTTCCAAAAAAGGCGCTACACAAGCTTGCCAAACACTGTTTGAATCAGATTCGCATGGGGATTGATGTCCTGTGGTATCTGGTTCCAAATCTAGTGATGCAGGATCAAAATTAGAAGCAAATACAATCGATTTTTCGGCCACTGTGGCTTGATTATTAAATTCTGGCGCATTGGGATCGGCACCCTTTTTAACAGGCAACCCAAGTTTTAATAAACGCTCTAAATAACGAGACAAAGAAAGTGCATTGGCAAAATGGTCATACTTAACACGATACGCCTGCAATGCCTCTAAAAACTCATTACAAGTCGCAAAGCGCTTTGCTAAGTCAGGCGCGGTAGCGCGTGCCAACAGCGTTATGAGATCTGGATCTAGATCAGTTCGGTATTGAGAGGCACAAGGTAAAACAGGATGCTGTACAAAATGGGGCAAGTCTTTTTTATCCACCAATTGAGTCACACGGATATTGGTAAGTAGTTCAAATAATACAAGCCCCACCGAATAAATATCGCTGCGGCCATCCAGTGGTTCGCCCCGTGCTTGCTCTGGAGACATGTAACTTAATTTACCTAACACGGCACCAGGCTCTGTAATGCTCATGCGATCTTGTGCTTTGACAATACCAAAATCACCAATCTTTACTTCGCCACGTAAACTCAGCAAAATGTTAGATGGGCTCATGTCGCGATGCACAAGACGCAATGGATTGCAGCCTGGTTCGTGGTATTCGTGTGCGTAATCAAGGCCTGCAAGGACTTGTTCTATGATATAGCACACAAGACCAATGCTGATATGGGTGTGATGGGCACGATTAGACTTGATAATCTGAGACAAATCAGCACCAGACACATATTCTAACGCCAAATAATAATGATCGTCGTGCAAACCAAAATCAAACACCTGCACAATATTGGCATGATGCAATTTGCTAGAAATTTTGGCTTCGTCTATAAACTTATCGACAAAATTTTTATCTTTTGACCATTTAGCCAGCATCTTTTTGATGATGACTTGTTTTTCAAAGCCTTCTACAGACACGGTGCTTGCCAAAAAAATCTCGGCCATTCCACCCTGAGCCAGGCGACGAATCAATTGATAGCGACCAAATTGTTCCACGCGCTTATTATAACTGTTTTTTTAAGAATATGCGACTGTTACGCAAATTTGCGTTTATTCGGTCGGCTTAAGGGCACAATCACTGCAGATTGCGGTGCCAATGGTTGTGGTTTTTCTAAATCTGGATTCAAGACCAAGGGATCTTCTGTTCTAGGGATTGCAGAAAAAGTCTTGTCTTTAAAAATAGATGTTGATTGATAGATTGATTTCATAAAAGATGCCGCAAAACGTCCGCCCAGGCAGCCCGCTATAACAGCATAAAATTTAGGATTTTTAATTGTTAAGTGCGGATAAGTAGCCAAAGCATAACACAACACACGAAACGCTGATAATGTTTTGTTTTCTTTAAGTAAAGAAATTGATTTTCTTAAACAAAAATAATCCACAAAACGTGCGGCCACTTGTGTGCGTGTGGTTCCACATAGTTTAAAAAAATCATCTGGATAACCAAACACATAAGAATAGGCATCATGAATGGGTTTTAGCGACATGTCTTTATTTTCTTGCGCAATATGATTGGCATCATGAAAACGCCAATAAGTCAGCGGTTCGTTTAACCACATTACCTGAGGATTAGTCATAAGCAATGTGTACATAAAATCAGCATCTGGTCCAAAAATCTTGGTAGAATAAACGCCTTCTACGCGATTAAATAACGCCTTAGAATAAAATACAGCGCCAAAAAAACCAATAGACTTAAGTAAAGGCACGGCATCACGCAAAGCCAAAAAACCAGAACTTTGACGAATTTGCCCGGTTGCGATGTAATCTTTTTTATCATACACATTATTATAAAAATACTGTGCATGCACAGACGATACTTTTTGAATTTGATCTTGTTGGTCAACAATATAGGCATCTGCCAAATAAACCGTATGCTGAGGATCAATCTGTGTATTGTGGGTCATGGATACAAAACGTTCGATCATATGCAATGCAGGATAATCATCCGCGCATTGTAGCAGCATAAAATCGCCCATAGCCAGGCTTGTGACCTTATGAAAATTACCAGCATAACCTAAATTGCGTTGATTTTTATACAATCTAATACGTTTGTCTTTGGCTGCAAAAGACGCTGCAAGTTCAAACGAACGATCTGTTGACGCATTATCACAAATAATAATTTCAAGATTTTCGTAGGTTTGTCGGGTGACACAATCAAGGGTTTTTTCGATATATTGGGCGGTATTGTACATAGGAATACACACAGATACCAATGGATTTGAATGCATAATGATAATCCTTAAAAACGTGTTTTGTTTACTATAGGGGCCCTACCGGCAAAGGCAATTTTTCAATGGACTTCTTTTTAATTTGTAAACTTTAATCCGTTTTTAAATTGGTAATATTGGGATTGGCAGGCTCTAAGATAAGCAGGAACGGGCATACGTTGTTCTATTTTATCAATGGTGTGTGCATAATTTTTAAGAAATAATTGAGTCAAAAATGGGTCGCCTATATACTGCGAAAGTTCAATACCCATACGACTCACTTCGCAAGCCATTAAAATAGATACATGGGATTCATGTAATTGTGGGAGTAATTGATGAAGTATCAATAAAGCGCCTAGGTAATCGTCTATAAACATTAAACGCCGTGCATGCAAATAAGCAAGAACAAATGATTGTGGTGTTACGGCGTGGGCATAAGCCAGGTGCATGGCAGAGCCTATGTTGTCTGCGTTATCTTTTATTAAATCAAGCAATACTTGCTGTTGTTCAAAAGATTTTATGTTTAAACTTTGTTTTACTTGCACACGACGTTTTTGAGTATAAGACAAAGTTGATTCTTGTACTTGTGAAAAATACTCATACGCACGTTTTTTATTACCTAACAACATTAATACATTTGCAAGTTGTTCTTTGATTTGATAAGTCCACATAGATGCGTTGGTTACTTGTGTAAGTGCCAATTCTGCGGCTTGCACAAACAAGCTTTGAGCCCAAGATTCATGCAATGCTGCGGCATATAAAACCGCTAACCGTTGCTGATTTAGAGTCGTATCGGACGGCGCATCTGTTAATTCTTGCGTCAATAGCTGCAAAGCTTGCGTCCATTTTTGCTGCTGCACTAAAGCATCTAGCTGTGCTAGAATTTCCGCGTTTTGGCGCGGACATTGTTGTTGATGTAAGGCTTGGCTAAAAACTTGTTCATGCAAATATTGCACAACATTTTGATCCACAGGACGCGCACGCATAAAATCCAAGTATTCGTCTAATAAATGTGTTATTTGTTCTGGTGCAATATAACCTGTGCGGTAAAATTCACGCACTGCAGTTAATCCATGTCGCTGCCAAAGATAACGGATAAAAGATCCTGCATGCAAATAAGCGCGCGCAGGACTTTCCAAGTAAAAAGATAAACCAAAAAGTTGTTCAAATTTAGGAAGATGACCATAAGACAGAGCTGCCATCACGGTTTCATCCATCAAAGCGTGAGGATCGTTTTCTACGGCTACAGCCAAACCTTCGATAAGGCCCATATTGGGAACAATAAAAGACAACATAGGCACCCCAAATAAGCCTGTATTCCAAGCAGATGCAAATGCATGGGTGAGTTCATGTTTAAGCACACTGACGTCTATTTGCGATTCTAAAATATGAATTTCTGGGATCCAAGGCCTGGCGAATAAAGTATCTGCGGCCCCCGTTAAGGATTCTTTTACTTGGCGTGATGGATGCAAAAAAACATGTACCGTAGGTGTTTCTTCTGGCGTTAAAGCCAAAGCTTCGATAACCTCTTGTGCCACCCATTCTATCTTTTTTAACGCAAAAAATTCTTGTTTATTCAAATGCGTATAAAGTGCCCCAGAAGATGCCATATGAACCACCAAATGCGGCGTTACAAATGTAGCATTAAGCATTTTTTTAAGGCTGGTTCTAGACACCCGCAATCCCAGTGCATCGGCATTAAGGCCCATTATTAACGCCGTTAAAAATAAAACACTGGCCAACATGTGTAGTCTTTTAGAAACCACGAAATTTGAAAATTTTGCGCGTTGCAAAACATACAACCCCAAACCCAATAAACAGGCCAAACAAGCATTGGCCAATAAAGGTTGTGTGCAAGAAGAAAGGACTTCGTCGTACAAACTGCCCGCATAAAATCCAAGTAATGGATGAAACAAACGAACAGAAGGGCCTCGGTACAGGTATAATAAAGATTCAGCAATACAGCTTAGTAAAATAAAATAATAAAGCCCAATCGTGCGCCACAACCGATAGCACTGGTTTAAATAGCGAATAATCATCAATCCAAAAAACGAACTAGGGAGGCATACAATGCAGTAAAAAAACAGACCATAAGAAACATGGCAGTGTTTAATCCCAACATTGTAAACAAAACCTACAAATGCAGGAGATGCATAAGCAATGAATGTGACCAGCCAAGAAGACTTGTGCAAAAAAATATTGCCCGCAAGCAAAGAAAAAATAAGTAAGGCGCAAGCGAACTCATAACCCATTCCTGCAGTGACAGGATGGGCACAGAGCAAACAAGCCAGTAGCAGATAAACAACTACGGGCAAGACAGAAGATAAACGGTAAAGCCAGTAAGATAACAGCACTTAGAATAAGCTATTAACAATAGATTCACGCACATCGCCATCAAAAAAGACATGGCCTGCAGCAATTTCACGCAAAGACAATACAGGCGCTTTATTTTTTTGATGATCAACCGTTGGACGCGCACCCAACAATAATTGACGTGCGCGCTGTGATGCTAAAATAACCAAAGCAAAACGGTTATCTACGTTATCTAAACAATCTTCAACCGTAACGCGTGCCATGATAAATCCCCTCTCTCGTTGTTTGTTCTAGCGTAACGAACAAACACGAGCGCTTAAAATATAATGAGTACAGAAAACAGTTTCAATACCCCACACCATACAAAGAACTACGTCCATAACACATCATTTAAGAGTAGACAATTGTTTATCATTTCGTTAGCACAAGCGTTATGCGCAAACTATATTCACTTTATGTTGTTTTAGTGGGCTTGATGGTGATGGGTATTTCTTATGGCGTTTATCACTACAAACAAGAAGAAAAACAAGCACTCTTGCAATCTTTTTTGCGGCAACGTGCGCAATTTTCTCAGCACCTTCAACAATTGGCGCAATCAACACTAAGTTTTTCGCAGTATACTGCATCTATTAAATTACTTATCGAAGATTATATGACCCAACTTAAGGACTTGCAAAAACAGGCTCCTGACTTGTTTAATGAACAACTCGCAGAAACGCAATATCAACAAAAAAACAGCAAAAAAGCACCTTCTTTTGAACAACAACAGCTTCATCAAGAATATTTGGAACTCACCCGCAAGGTGTATCAACAATTTAAAGAACGCACATATACACCCGTGTTGAGTTTTCAAAAAGACCATGCAAGGCTCGATATTTTATCTTTAAAAAAAGAAAAAACTGGCAACAGAGACGTGCTAGTCGCCGAATTTATGGCTGTTGGCTTATCTGAAAAAACGGCATTTAACGGAATTGAAATTAAAGGCTACGTTAAAAATCAAGTTAAATATCAGTTTAATGCACCCGCAGCACGCCCAATTATTGATATTACTCATCCGGATCATTTTATTCATACTTTTATACCAGACGTGCGTTTGGGTTATTTTTATTTACAGCCAGTGCCCAGAGACACAGAAGAGTTTGATTTAAAAATAGATCTTACATTAATGGACAGCCCAGCGCCACAACCTGTGAGCTTTATATTAGAAAAAACGCCTGTGAGTGAACTATGGAAACTACCAGAAGGAGTTAAGCTAGACACGACTGTAATAGAAGCAAGTAAGGCAGAACGTGAACACGGTATTGCACCGTAGCTAGGATTAACGACTTATACAATGATCGCCATGCGCAGTCACAAAGCAAGTTGATTGCGCGCTGAACACTACAGACTGCACATCGTAACCAACGTCTTCTACTAACACGGGCTCTGTTTTGTGAGTTCTTCTGTGATCAATTCCCAAACAGCGTACACCATCACTCATCACTGCACACAAACCATGCAAGTCGGCAGCAAAGACCGCTTTTACAGATGATTCAAGCCCACGCACAGGTTTAATATCTTGGCCTTGTGTGTCGTTTAGCGAATAGAGCGCACCCGTTTTAGATAGTACGTAACGTGTATCTGCAAAAGTCACCACAGACACAAAACGTTCGTCTTTTGGCAAACCAGAAACCGCGTACATATCTTCTGATGAATCATGCTTAAAGCATTTGATATAGCCACGTTCGATTAGACAAGTATCGTCTTGTAAAATGCTCACTGACTGTGCGCTAAACACAGGTTCCACGTGCACTTGCAAGGCTGCTTGGACGTAACCATCTGCATTTGCTTTAAGATCAATTACACTGTCATGTAGCGCTTTTGCAAATACATGTTTTTGTGATGTATACATTGGCATACGTAATGATTTTACAGGCATCTGACAATCTGCATCACTAAAGAATTCAAGATTTTCGTTGACATTCAAATCCACCGTTAAATCGCGCGGTAGTGCCATTGGTTGGCCTGCTTGATCTTTGAGTGTAAGCGTATAAGCTTGGCTACATAAACCTTCTACTAATTCTTGATGGCCCGCTAATTCTAGCATCCCAAGCGCAAGTGACTCTTTGTCTTGTGTTGGGCGATAAGCGATGTCATGTGGTCTATCAACCTTGGCTGCAACAGGCGCAAAGGTTGTCACAGAGAGAGATACGGTATCTGTGTCAGATTGCGGACCGCCAATGCCTGTATTGCCAAAATCATAAGAGGTGATGGTTAAAGTACGTGTGGCTACTTCAACTGCAGGCGTGTAAATAAGCCCCGCCAACGCCGCATTAACGTTGCTTAATGTACCTCTAAATACCATCGAAGCATCTGCTGTTCCATCGCCCGCTGTAAATGTAAGCCCGGTTATCTGAGATAATGTTAAACTACCCGCGTCCACGCCCAATGTAACACGAATATTAGAAGAACTCACATCTACATCATTAACGGAGATAAGATTACCATTACCAGTAGAGAAAGTAAGCGTGCCAGAGTTTATGACTGTTTGTGAACTTGGCACACTATTGACAGGCTCATCGTTCACGGCAGAAGACGTAATGGTGACTGTATCCGTATCTGATTGGGAACCACCAGAACCGGTGTTTCCTTGATCATTCGTAACTACAGAAAGTGTATCTGCACCTGCATAATTGGCGTCTGGTGTGTAAACAAGCCCATCTATGGCCGCATTGGCATCGCTCACTGTTGCCGTAAATGTCATACTAGCATCACTGGTTCCATCTCCAGATGAGAATGTTAAACCACCAGTTCCAGAGAGCGTTAATGAACCATGAGACACGCTCAATGTAACTTGAACCGAAGCCCCTGCTGCATCAATATCTGCAATCGAAATTGTATTGCTATTGCCTGCATTAAAAGTAAGTGAGGTATCTTCGAAACTTGATTGTGCGGCAGGTACGGTATTAACTGGGGTATCGTTCACTGCACTCACAGTGATGGCCACAGTTTGTGAATCAGTTAAATTACCACCGGCTCCTGTAGCACCTTGATCATCCACATCAACACTCAAAGTAGCAGCACCATTATAGTTAGCGGTTGGAGCATAAATAAGCCCAGCTAATGCCGCATTTACATTGGTTGAATTTCCTGTAAAGGTCATGCTGACATCTGTAGTTCCATCACCCACGCTAAAGGTTAACCCAGTTGTTTGAGATAAAGTAAGTGTTCCATTGGTTACCGACAAAACCACAGAAAACGAAGAAGAGGCAATATCCACATCGCTTACACTTACTAAATTACTATTGCCAGTGGAAAAGGTTAAATTGGTATCTTCGTTTACCGTTTGCGCACCAGGCACTGTAATCACAGGCGCATCGTTTACCGCTGTAATCGTTAAGGCTACGGTATCGGTATCTGTCAACGTACCACCAGAGCCAGAGCTACCTTGATCGCTAGTCACAAGAGTGAGTGTATCGGAACCATTATAATTGGCTGTAGGCGTATAAATGGTCCCATTAAGTGCGGTATTAATATCACTGGCTGTACCTACAAACGTCATACTACTATCGGCAGTTCCATCGCCTACGCTAAAGGTAAGTCCCGTGGTTCCAGACAAGGTTAAAGCGCCATGCAATACCGTTAATTGCACGCTTAGTGTGGTGGCATCTGAATCTGCCACAGAAATGCCTGTTCCAAATGCAGAGGCAAAAGTAATGGAGCCATCTTCCGTGGTTGATTGAGCACCTGGCACCGTATTCACAGGTGTATCATTAATCGAATTAACGGTCACATCCAAGGTCTGAGCATCAGACAGGTTACCACCACTTCCTGTATTGCCATTGTCACTGAGCATGATCGTTATTCCGCCCGTTCCATTAAAGTTGGCATCGGCCGTAAACGTCATGCCATCTAAAGCTGTATTAATGTTTGCAATCGAAGTAAAATAAGTAACGCTATAAGAACTATTACTTCCGGCAAACGGCATTAACATTGTATTTAACGTAACAGTTCCATGACTACTTGAAACCGTGATGTACATTGAAGAACCTGCAACATCAACGTCAGAAGCAGAGATCAAATTAGAATTACCAGTCGAAATTGTGAGTACACTATCTTCATTTATGCTTTGGGTGCTCGGCAAAGACGCGACTGGTGCATCGTTCACTGCATTAATGGTGATTGCAACTGTATCTGAATCGGTCAAAGTACCGCCAGAGCCCGTATTACCAAGGTCGCTCACGTTAACAGTCAAGGTATCAGCACCATTGTAATTCAAGGTAGGCGTGTACACCATCCCATTTAATGCTGTATTGATGTTGGCAAGTGTGCCCGTCACAGTCATGCTTGCGCTGGCATTAGCACCCACCGTAAAAGTAAGGCCTGTGGTGCTGGCCAACGTAACAATACCATTAGACACAGAAACTTCGGCTTGAATCGAACTTGAAGCCGAATCATTATCTACAAGCGATACTTGGGTTCCTGCACCAGAAGAGAATGTAACTGTATTATCTTCGCTAATCGTTTGACCACCAGGCACCAAAACAATTGGGGCATCATTCACGGCAGAGATATTAATGGTAACAGTATCGGTATCTGTTAAGGTGCCGCCAGAACCGCTTGAACCTAAGTCGCTCGTCACAATCGTTAAAGTATCCGCGCCATTATAATCTGCGGTAGCCGAATAAAAGAGTCCATCTAAGGCATTATTGATATCAGTTGGCGATCCTGTAAAAGTCATGGTTGCATCTAAAGAACCATCACCCACGGAAAAGACAAGGCCACCTGTACCAGCTAAGGTTAATACCCCATGAGACACAGAAATCTCGACTTGTAGCGATGCTGCTTCTTGATCAGCAACAACAATGCCGTTACCAGTTCCTGTTGAAAATGTAGTGCTCCCATCTTCTGCAATGGATTGTGCGCCAGGAACAGTATTTACAGGCGCGTCATTCACCGCATTTACGGTAATTCCAATCGTTTCTGAATCGGTTAAATTGCCACCTGCACCATTGTAACCTTGATCGTCTACATCAATTTGCAGCACTCCACCTGCACCATTGTAATTAGAGTTAGGTGTAAAAGTCATTCCAGAAAGCGCGTTATTGATGGTTGTAAGCGTGCCCGTAAACACCATTAATGTATCTGCTGTTCCATCGCCCGTTGAAAATGAAAGTCCCGAAATTGTTGACAATGTAGCTGTTCCGTTAGTTGTCGTTATTGTGATTTGTAACGGATCGGTCGAAGCATCTACATCGGCCAAAGACACGGTGTTTCCAACACCCGCAGAGAATGTTAAGGTCGCATCTTCGTTCATGGTTTGTGCACCAGGCACTGTTAATACGGGTGCATCATTGACTGCACTGATGGTAATGGTGATATTATCTGTGTCGGTTTGTGTACCACCTGTCCCAGTAGATCCCAAATCACTGCTTGCAACCACCAAAGTATCGGTTCCGTTATAATTAGCAGTGGCCGAATACAACAAACCATCAAGCGCTGTATCAATATCTGCAGTTAATCCAGAAAAGGTCATACTGCTATCCAACGAACCATCGCCTACACTAAACGTTAAACCCGTTGTTCCTGCCAACGTTAAAACACCGTGAGACACACTTAACGACAGCTGTAATGTTGTTGCTTCTGTATCCGAAACAGAAATTGGATTTCCAAACCCTGTAGAGAATGATACGCCACTGTCTTCTGTTGTGGATTGCGCACCAGGCACTGTATTAACAGGTGCATCGTTCACGGCAGTCACTGTAATATTGAGCACATCAGAATCAGTCCCGTTACCACCAGACCCTGTATCTCCATTATCATCTACCGATATTGTAAGTGTACGGGAACCATTGGCATTTGCAGTAGGTGTATACACCATACCTGCAAGTGCCGTATTAATTGAGCTTAAAGTGCCATGATATTCCATGGTGGCTGTGCCACTCGCACCCGCATCATTGGTAAGGCCCGCAGTCCCAGATAGAGTTAAAACACCACCTGTCACAGTTAGCGTGACATGCACATTAGCGCCTACTGAATCTACGTCTGTGATAGAAATTAAATTTCCATTTCCAACAGAGAAGGTAAGTGTAGAATCTTCGTTAATAGTCTGTGTAGAAGGCAAATTATTAACAGGTGCGTCGTTCACGGCCGACAATGTAATAGATACACTATCCGAATCCGTTAAAATACCGCCAGAACCTGTATGACCCAAATCACTCACATCCACAGCCAGTGAATCGGCACCATTGTAATTGGCGGTTGGCGTATATACCATGCTTGCCAATGCGGTGTTTACATCGGTCACAGTCCCCGTAAAGGTCATGGTGGCATCAGAAGTTCCATCACCTACGCTAAAGGTAAGTCCAGAAATCCCAGACAAGCTTAACGTACCATGAGACACTGTTAATTGTACCTGCACTCCAGCACTAGAAGCATCCACATCAGTCACGGAAATCAAGTCTCCGCCAGAAAAAGTAATGGTGGCATCTTCGTTAATGTTTTGCGCACCACCCACTGCAATAGACGGCGTATCATTGACTGCAGAAACCGTAACAACTAAAGTGTCGGTATCTGATTTTGCACCACCTACACCGTTTTTACCTAGATCGTTTGTGGTTACGACAATGCTTGCAGCACCATTATAATTAGCGGTAGGCGCAAACACCAACCCATCGATAGCTGTGTTAATATTTGCAATGGTGCCTGTAAATGTCATTGTGGTATCGCTGGTGCCATCTCCAGTTGTAAAACTAAGTCCACCCGTTCCAGCAAGTGTCAAAGTTCCATTGGTCGCAGTGAGTGTCATTCTTACTGAATCTGCGTTGGCATCACTATCAGAAATAGAAATCAAATTTCCATTACCGGTGGATAGCGTAAGCGAGGTATCTTCGTTGGTGGTTTGCGCTGCGGGCATACTATTAACGGGCGCATCGTTCACTGCCAATACAGTCAAAGACACCGTATCAGAATCTGTAAGTGTACCACCAGCACCTGTATTGCCTTGATCGCTGACGTTAATTGTTAAGGTTTCTGCACCACTATAACTTAAATCAGTTAGATACGTCATGCCTTCGAGTGCAGTGTTAGTATCTGTTACGGTCCCTGTAAAAGTCATTGTTGCATCAAGTGTTCCATCACCAACGCTAAAGGTAAGACCGCTTGTGCTGGCCAATGTCATGGTTCCATGAGTAACGACTAATTCCGTTTGAATATTGGTTGATACACCATCGGCATCTGCCACAGACACTGCTGTGCCGTCACCGCTTGAGAAAGTAAAATCAGTATCTTCGTATGCCGTCTGTGCACTTGGAACCGTAATCACGGGGGCATCATTCACTCCGGTCACAGTAATTGCCACGGTATCGGTATCTGTTTGTGTGCCGCCAGATCCTGTTTGGCCTGCATCAGATGTGGTAATAGTTAAGGTATCTGCACCATAATAATCGGTATTAGGTGTATAAACCGTTCCATTCATCGCGGTATTAATATTTGCTGGTGTGCCAGTAAATACCATAGATGCATCGCTGGTGCCATCTCCAGTTGTAAAAGTAAGACCTGTTGTGCCTGACAATGTAAATGTACCTTGAGCTACAGAAATTGTCACTTGGAGTGTGGTTGCATCCACATCTGCTACAGAAATTTGTGTTCCGGCACCAGATGAAAAAGTTTTAGTTGCACCTTCTGCAAGTGACTGTGCTGCAGGGACGCTATTGACTGGCGCGTCATTAACGGCATTAACTGTAATGGTCACTGTGTCGGTATCAGTCAGTGTGCCACCAGATCCTGTATTACCTAAGTCGCTGGTTAAAATAGTCAATGTGACTGTGCCATTATTATTGGAACCGGGATTAAAGACCATACCAGACAAGGCCGAATTTAAATCAGTTACTGTGCCATCATAAGTCATACTGGCGCTGCCATTACTACCGGCATTTAGACTCAAACCCGTGGTACCAGAAAGCGTTAAAGTTCCACTATCTACCGTTAACTGAACGCGCACGCCTGGTGCACCCGCATCCACATCTGCAATGCTTATTAAATTACCAACACCAGAAGAAAACGTAAGCATGGCATCTTCGTTCATGGTTTGTGCCGCAGGCACACTATTGACCGGTGCATCATTTACGGCTGTCACATTGATAGTCACTGTATCTGTATCACTATGCGCACCGCCTGATCCTGTATTGCCTTGATCATTGGTAATCATAGTCAATGTAGCAACACCATTATTATTAGATCCTGGATTAAAGATCATTCCAGACAGTGCATTGTTAATATCTGATACCGTGCCGGTGAATGTCATGGCAGCATCGGCTGTTCCATCACCGACTGTGAATGTTAACCCGGTCAATCCAGACAAAGTCAATGTACCCATATCTACACTTAATTGAACTTGTACATTGCTACTGCCTGCGTCCACATCTGCAATCGACACCAATGTTCCTGCACCGCTAGAAAAAGTGAGTGTGGCGTCTTCGTTGATGGTTTGAACACCAGGCACTGTATTGACCGGCGCATCGTTTACAGCATCTACCGTAATCGCAAGTGCATCGGTATCTGTTTGTGTGCCGCCAGACCCTGTGCTACCTTGATCGCTAGTGCTTATGCTTAATGTATCAGTGCCATTATAATTAGCTGTGGGCGCATAAGTAAGTCCATCTAACGCCGCATTAATTGCGAGCGCTGTTCCAGAAAACACCATACTTGTATCTGAGGTACCATCACCAGTGGTAAATGAAAGTCCAGCAATACCAGACAAACTAAATGTACCATGAGACACACTTAACGTAATTTGCAAGTTACCTGGTGCTTCTGCTACATCAGTATCAGATACAGATATCAGGTTAGAATTACCCGTAGAGAGCACCAAATTGGTATCTTCGTTAGTGGATTGAGCAACAGGCAAGCTATTGACCGGCGCATCGTTCACCGCATTCACAGTCATAGCCACCGTATCTGTATCTGTTAAAGGTCCGCCCGAACCGGTATTGCCCAAATCGCTAGTCGCTACCGTTAAAGTGTCTGCACCATTGTAATTGGCTGTTGGCGCATAGACAATACTCGCCAAGGCCGTATTTATTTGCGTAACAGTCCCTTGCATGGTTAGCGTTGCACTTGCATTTGATCCAGCAGTAACCGTTACTCCGCTCACATCCGCAAGAGTCAATGTTCCATGAAGCACTGTTAATTGAGTCTGAATATTAGAAGAGGCAGCATCAATATCGGCCACAGAAACGGCCGTGCCCGCACCAGAAGAAAATGTTAAAGTCGCATCTTCGTTGATGCTTTGTGCGCCTGGCACGGTATTTACTGGCGCATCATCCACTGCGTTTACTGTGATGCTTACTGTGTCTGTATCAGACAACGCACCACCAGAACCAGTATTACCTTGATCGTTTGTTAGAATAGTTAACGTAAAGCTACCATTACTTTGAGCCACAGGCGTATAAACCAAGCCATTTAATGCATTGTTTATGTTGGTCACAGTACCTGTAAAGGTCATCGAAGAAGCAGCATTACTGCCCGATGTAAAAGTAAGCCCTGTCACGCCACTTAATGTTAAGGTGCCACTGCCTGTTACAGACAAACTCACAGCCACAGACGAAATATTAGCATCTACATCTGCAATTAAAATTTGATTACCAGCACCAGAAGAAAATGTGAGCGTGGCATCTTCGTTTATGGTTTGCGCACCCGGCACGGTGTTCACTGGCGCATCATTGACACCAGTCACGGTAATAGTAAGCAAATCTGTATCTGATTTATTGCCGCCAGATCCGTTAAAGCCTTGATCGTTTACAATCAAAGTTAATGTATCAGCACCATTCACATTCACATTAGGTACATAAGTCATGCCCGCAAGCGCTGCGTTAACATTGGTTAAAGTACCATCAAAGATCATCGAAGAATCACTTACACCAGAGCCTACTGAAAAAGTTAAACCAGTTGTTCCTGATAGTGTTAAACGCCCTTGTGTCACAGACAAAGACACAAGCACTAAATTACTTGCCGCATCCACATCGGTTGTTGAAATCAAATTTCCATTACCAGACGAAAAAAGAAGCGTTCCTTCTTCTGCCACTGTTTGTGCCGCTGGCATACTATTTACCGGTGCATCGTTCACAGAAGTGATGGTCACCGCAATGGTATCTGTATCAGAAAGCGAACCACCAGAGCCCACATTGCCTTGATCGTTCACAACCAAGGTGATCGTATCCGCACCAAAATAATTAGCGTCTGGTGTATAAACCAAACCCGACAGGGCTGTATTAATGGCAGTCAAAGTTCCACTAAACTGCATATTGGCATCGAGTGTTCCGTCGCCCGTGGTGTGAGTTAATCCTGCCGTAGTAGACAATGTTAAAGATCCATGTGTGGCACTTAATGTAACCACCAACGATGTACTTGCCGCATCCACGTCGCTTACAGAAACAGCGTTGCCAAGACCAGAAGAGAACGTAATATTAGTATCTTCTGCCGTGGTTTGTAGACCAGGCACCGTGTTCACCGGTGCATCATTGACTGGTGTAACGGTAATGGCGACTGTATCTGTATCTGTTTTGGTGCCACCAGGACCCGTTGAACCTTGATCGCTTGTAACCATGCTTAATGTATCAGACCCTGCATAATCAGACGAAGGCGTATAATAGAGTCCATCGAGTGCGGTATTAATTGAAGACAAGGTGCCTGTAAATGTCATGCTTGCATCAGCCACACCATCTGCAGGCATGGTAAACGACAAACCAACAAGACTGCCCAAAGTTAAAGTGCCGTGAGACACACTTAAAGTAACTAAAGCATTATCACTGCCAATATCTAAATCCGAAATCGAAATTAAATTTGAATTGCCAGAAGAAAAGGTCAATGTGCTTTCTTCTGCTACAGTTTGCGCAGATGGAACGCTATTAATCGGTGGATCGTTTACATTTAACAACGTAATAGAAACACTATCTGAATCGGTTAATGAACCACCACCCACATTGCCTTGATCATCCAAATTGATAGTCAAACTCGCAAGACCATTATAATTGGTAGCAGGCACATAACTCATGCCAGCCAATGCCGCATTGATATTAGTCACACTGCCATGAAAAGTCATGGTAGCGCTGTCATAAGCACCACCTGTAAGCGTAAGTCCGGTAGTACCAGATAAATGAAGCACACCATGAGTGACAGTTAAAGCCACAGACACATCGGTTGATGCACCATCTGGATCGCTGATGGATATTAAATTTCCATTACCTAAAGAAAACACCAAGGTTGTATTTTCGTCCATGGTTTGAGCAGAAGCCACGCTATTAACAGGTGCATCGTTCACCGCATTAATAGTGATAGATACCGTGTCTGTATCTATTTGCGCCCCACCTGATCCGGTGTTACCCAAATCACTGGTGGTCATTGTTAATGTATCGGATCCATTATAATTGGCTGCGGGAATGTATTGTAATCCGTTAAGTGCATTGTTAAGGACGGTTAACCCACCAGTCAAAATCACGCTGGATGAAGCATTGCCAGATACAGAATCAAGGCCTGCAATAGAAGCAAGCGACAAAGTACCATGACTCACACTTAAAGAAACTTGTAAAGACGAACTGCTGGCATCGATATCGCTTACGCTCAGTACATTGCCACCACCAGAAGACAACACCAAAGTGGCATCTTCGTTCATGCTTTGCGCAGGCGCCACGGTATTGACTGGCGCATCGTTCACCGCGTTAACGGCAATCGCTACTGTATCTACATCTGTCTGTATTCCACCCGATCCGGTGTTACCCAAATCACTCGTGGTAATTGTAAATGTATCACTTCCGTTATATTGCGCAACAGGTGCATACATAAGACCTGCCAAAGCGGTATTCACAGCGTTAATAGGCCCCGTCAAGCTTACACTGCCACTCCCATTGCCAGACACCGCACTTAATCCTGCTACACCTGATAAAGTCAAAGAACCATGCAACACACTCAAAGACACTTGCAAATCAGCACTACCCACATCCACATCGTCAATGCTTATAAGATTGGAATTACCGCTCGAAAACGTAAGTGTGGCGTCTTCGTTCATGCTTTGTGCGGCAGGTACTGTATTGACCGGCGCATCGTTTACGGCATCAATGGTAATCGCCACCGTATCTACATCTGTTTTTACACCACCAGAACCTGTACTACCTAAATCACTGGTAGTCACTGTTAATGTATCACTTCCGTTATATTGTGCAGCAGGTGCATACACAAGACCTGCCAAAGCGGTATTCACAGCGTTAATAGGCCCCGTCAAGCTTACACTACCGCTCCCATTGCCAGACACCGCAGTTAATCCTGCTACACCTGACAAAGTCAAAGTGCCGTGCAACACATCCAAAGATAGCTGCAAATCAGCACTGTCTGCATCCACATCTGCAATGCTTATAAGATTGGAATTACCGGTCGAAAACGTAAGTGTGGCATCTTCGTTCATGGTTTGTGCAGTAGCCACACTATTAACTGGTGAATCATTCACAGCATTAATGGTTAAGGTTACATTTTTAGTATCTGTTTTGGCGCCATCCGGTCCATTATGAGCCAGATCATTAACCAGTAAAGTCATTGTATCTGTGCCGTTATAATTGGCAGATGGTGCATAAATAAGGCCGTCTAAGGCCGCATTTAAATGACTTAACGATCCGGAAATAGACAACGACGCAGCAGGTGCAGTGCTACCAGACAACCCAGAAGTCGAAGCCAACGTTAAAGTTCCATGAGAAACAGACAAATCAAGTGATAACGGATCAGTGCCAGCATCGGCATCGGCCAATACAATCGATTTTCCACCGGCAACAGAAAACACCAAAGTATTATCTTCGTTTAATGATTGTGCCAAAGCCAAGCTCAATACAGGTGGATCGTTAATAGAATTGATGGTGATTAAAATAGTATCACTATCTGTCAAATGCCCGCCGGCACCAATGTTGCCTAAATCGTCAGAAATCACCGTAATCGTGGCATTTGCGTGGTAATTGGCTGGTGGTGCATACACAAGACCATCCAGAGCTGCATTAATTTTAGAAAGTGTTCCAATCACCGCCACAGCTGAAGATGCATTGCTGCCTGAATCTATAGTCAGACCACTTAGTGTAGACAAGGTTAAAGTGCCTTGATCCACAGAAAGACTTAGCTTGATATTGGCGTTGGCCGCATCCACATCTGCCACCGTAATAGCATTGGGACCACTCGCCACAAATGTAATATTTTGATCTTCATCGATCGTTTGAGTTAAAGGTGCCGTATTAATAGGCGCATCATTCATCGGCGCAATGTTCACAGTAATAGATTGTGTGTCTGTTTTTACACCGCCACTTCCAGAAACACCATTATCAGACGCATTTAAAGTGATCGTGCTTGTGCCATTATAATCTGCATTAGGCAAAAAGCTTAATCCTTCTAAAGCGGCATTAATCGCCAACAAAGTTCCAGAAAAAGTCATGTGGCTATCATAAGCACCATCACCAGAAGTAAAACTTAAACCTGTGGTAGAAGATAAAGACAAGACCGCTTGTGTGGCAGACAAATCAATGGTGAGCGGTGATACCCCTACATCCACATCCGCCAATGAAATAGAATTGCTACTTGAAGTTGAAAACAAAAGCGGTGTATCTTCTGCTGTACTTTGCACACCAGGTTTAGTCCACACAGGGGCATCGTTAACCGCAGCGACTGTAATTCCAACCTGCTGGCTATCTGTTTTTTCTCCGCCGCTTCCGTTATGCGCCGTATCATTCACAGTCAAATCTAATAAAAAATTCCCAGATTCATTGGCGTTAGGTGCAAAACTAAGCCCATTCAAAGCTGCGTTGATTTTAGCTATGGCCCCAGAAAAACGAACACTCGTATCGTTTACACCAGTACCTAATTCAAAAGTTAAATCAGAAGTAGACGCCAGTGTGAGCTTGCCACCAGATGCACTCAGAGAAACCGTTAGTTTATCAGCATCTAACGCATCTACATCAGACACAGAAATGGCATTATGATTGGCAGAAGAAAACACCAAAGCCAGGTCTTCGTTGGTATTTTGGGCCGCAGGTACACTCAAAACAGGGGCATCGTTAACCGAATCAATGGTCACATTAATATCTTGTGCCACTTGATAAGCAACACCCATTCCACTGTGACCTAAATCATCCACAACGATGCTTATTTTATCACTACCAAAATAGTTTAATTGTGGTTGATAACTCAAAGCCGCCAAAGCTATACCAATTTTATTGACCGTGCCAGAAAACACCAAGTTTGCATCATGCGAACCATCGCCCTGCGTAAAAGACAATCCATCCACAGAAGCCAAACTTAAATCACCATGCAAACAAGACAAAGAGACTTGAATAGGATCATTAAGCGCATCTAGGTCATTCACAACTATCGCATTCGCGTTGGCCGCAGAAAAAACAATGCCTTGATCTTCTTGAATTGTCTGTGCCGCAAGAGATCCAATCGTAGGCGCATCATTGACTGAATTAATGCTTATTGCCACTGTGTCTGTATCTGATTTACTGCCGCCATGTTCGGTTGAATTATCCGTCGCAATCAAGGTCAACACATCTGCACCAAAATAATTCAAATTGGGCGCATAAACCAAGCCGGATAGAGCCACATTAATACTATCCCATGTGCCAGAAAACACCATGCGTTTATCGGCCGTACCAGACCCAACAGAAAACTGTAAATCACTTAAGGCCAGAGCTGATACACTCAACACACCATGTTCCACAGACACATCAACAACCGGTGCATGTAATGTATTTTCTGCATCAAACACAGACACGCTATTGCCACCTGCCACAGAAAAACTAAGCACACCATCTTCGTTCATCGTCTGCACAGAAGGCACTAAATTAACAGGCGATTGATTCACATGATTAATCTGCAAGGCCACTGTTTTAGATGTTAATCCAGTGGCACTCACGGTGATGTTTTTCTTAATGGGGCCTTTGTCTTGGAATTTATAAAATACATCCACAAAATTAGTAGCGGACATTAATGTCAATTGATTATTGGCTAAAGTTTGTGAACATTGATTATCAAAATAAAATCTTGGCTTTTGTTCTTCGTCAGAAAAATTAAGCGTTGTGCCCGCAGCCGCATTCACAGCGTTAGCAGACGCATCTTGAAACAACACAGACATGCGCTCGCATTGATTTTCGTCAATTCCGTCTTTTAATGCCGCATCTGTTAAAGACCAATCAAGCGCAGCCACTTGATCAGCAATTGATGTTGCACGAATCAATACAGGATCGGTGTTAGGCAAAGCACTACTTACACAATCTACCCTAATCAGCACTTCTCCTGCTTTATTGCCAAACGTTAATAACGTACTTGCCACAGCCTTGTTTTCTGTTGTGGTCGTTGCGGTTTCGTTAGATAATTTGGCGTCGCCACTTTGTATTGTAAATTTTACACTTTCACCCAATAATTTATTGCCGTAAGCATCTAAAATACTTACTAAAAAAGGATTTTTAAGCGCAGTCCCCACACGCCCTTTTTGATCTAAAGAATCAGGCGATACATCTATCTTCTGTGGTGGTCCTGCCACAAAATCTAAATCTAATTGTTTAGATAAAGTTGTTTTTGTAGCAGACGCCACATCTTCAAAAACAGCTGTTATTTTAAGCTTGCCCACTTTTTTGGAGCTTACTTTAAATTCGGCAACACCTTTGGCGTCGGTGACCACAGAAGCAGGTGTCATGGTATCTACCACAGCTGCCCCGCTTAAGTTGCGATCACTCTGAAGCGTCACTTTTTTAGTGAGCGGTTTATTGGCCGAATCTAGTAATGTGACTTTAACCGTATAGACGTCTGTACCGCTCGCAAGCACGCCTTTTGGTGGTGTCGCTTCTAGGGTTGAATTAGCAGCCACAGATTGCCCATCAGAAGTGGTTGGGTTACAACCAAAAACTCCCAAGAAAGGCAATAAAATTATGGCGGTTAAAACACCAAATGGGCTCCAAGAATACATCAAACGGGTGTCTTTATGAGTGCGCATATTCACGTGTAAAATCCCCAAAAAAATGGCCTATGCTGACGTGATTCAACTACACAAGCAAAGCAAATTTGCTTAAAAACAACCACTTCAACTTCACATTCAACAAGACAATACAGGTAAGACAAACTTCTAAAGATAAGACAAAAGACAAGCTTGTATGATTGTAGCAAAGACTATTGTGCAAAGCATGTTTAATTCAGTCAAAAAAATTTACACTTTAATTTTATACTACATCAATTTTTAAATACATTAATGTACTAAAAAAACAGCCACGATTTATCGTTTTCTGTGGAATTATTATACAGGAAAAAAGTGGCTTGCTTTCGGGCGTTGTTTTCACTACTGCAGCCAGCATGACAACGCATATTTTTGATCCCAATGCCGCCGCTTCGTCGGATGCTGGTCTTTTTGGACTGCCTTACCAAGAAGAAGAGAGCTTGTTTTATATTCTCCCTGTGCCCTTTGACGCCACCACGTCTTATAGAAGAGGTACAGCAGAAGGTCCAAGCGCGATTAAAAAAGCATCTTTGCAAGTAGATTTATTTGATGTGCACGTTAAAAATCCTTATTCATCTGGTATTTTTATGCCAGATGAAGACCCTTTTATTCACAACGCTAACCAACAAGCCAAACAAGACGCCAATCAAATTATCGCCGCAGGCGGCATTCATTCACAAGATCCGCATTTGCTAGCATGCGCGGCACGCGTAAATAAAATCAGCCAGTCAGTGAATGAGTGGGTTTATAAACACACACAGCAACAATTATCACGTCAAAAAATAGTGGGATTAGTAGGCGGCGACCATTCAACCCCGCTTGGCTGCATTCGCGCACATGCAGAAAAATACCCGCACATGGGCATTTTACATATTGACGCGCATGCTGATTTACGGATTGCTTACGAAGGATTTACCTATTCTCACGCTTCTATCATGTATAATGTATTACAAGAAATAGACACTGTATCCACAATTGTACAAGTAGGTATTCGTGACTTTTGTGAACAAGAATACGCGCTTATTCAAAAACATCCCAAATTACACACTTTTTTTGATGCACACTTATTTGATTCACTGGCACAGGGCGAATCGTTTCAAACTATTGCCTATAATATTGTGTCTCATCTGCCTTCTCATGTGTATATTTCTTTTGACATTGATGGGCTCGATCCTAGTTTTTGCCCACACACAGGCACACCAGTACCGGGTGGCTTATCTTATCAACAAGTGGTGTTTTTATTTTTAGAAATTATCAAACAAAAGAAAACCATTGTGGGTTTTGATATTAATGAAGTAGCACCCGGTCCAGGTCCTTATGGTGAATACGATGCCATTGTGGCCGCAAGATTATTATACAAACTGATTGCTTTAACACAAAAAAGCCGCGATCATACTTGACAGTCAAGGCATTCTCTTGATTTTGATTGCGCCAAACGCACTTAACAAATACCGAGGTCCACCATGCTAGATTGGTTTTATGGCCTGTTTTCTAATGATCTTGCCATTGATTTAGGCACTTCCAACACACTCATTTACGTTAAAGGTAAAGGCATTGTAATTAATGAACCCAGCGTGGTTGCGGTGCAAAAAGACGCCAGAGGTGGAAAAAAAGTATTGGCCGTAGGCAAAGAAGCCAAAGACATGCTGGGCAGAACGCCAGGTTCTGTAAGCGCCATACGCCCTATCAAAGAAGGCGTGATTGCTGATTTTGAAGTCACCGAAGCCATGTTACGTTTTTTTATTCAAAAAGCGACCCAACGAGGAAGCCTTGTTAAACCTAGGATTATTATTTGTGTTCCTTACGGCATTACCGAAGTTGAAAAACGTGCAGTTAAAGAATCTGCAGAATTAGCGGGTGCACGCGAAGTTTATTTAATCGAAGAACCTATGGCTGCCGCCATTGGTGCAGGCATGCCAGTCACCGAACCATCTGGCAATATGATTGTTAATATTGGCGGTGGAACAACAGAAGTTGCGGTGATTTCTTTGGCAGGCATTGTGTATTCAAAATCGATTCGCATTGGCGGCGACAAATTAGACGAAGCCATTTTACAATACGTTAAACGTCGCTATAATCTGCTTATTGGCGAACGATCTGCAGAAATTGTTAAAATAGAAATAGGTACTGCTTACCCTAGTGCAGACATCAAAAAAATGGAAGTCAAAGGACGCGACCTGGTGGCTGGCGTGCCACGGAATGTGGAAATCACCAGTGAAGAAATCAGAGAAGCAATGGCCGAACCTATCACAGCCATCATAGAAGCGGTACGTGTGGCCTTGGAGCGCACGCCCCCAGAACTAGCGTCTGATATTGTAGATCATGGCATTATTTTGGCGGGTGGCGGTGCGCTTTTAAAGAATTTGGATGTGCTCTTGCAAGAAGAAGTTAAATTACCTGTTATTGTGGCACAAGACCCTATCACCTGCGTGGTTTTAGGCAGCGGTCAGGCGCTTGATAAAATTGATTTACTCAAAGAAGTGGCACTGCGCTAAACAGGCGTTTTATCTTGCCACAGGTTGGCTTAAAAGCTCTTCTGGTAATTTAATGGGAATTAAAAAACTAAATTTAGCCCCATTAGGCAAATGATTTTCTGCCCAAATTTTACCGCCATGTGCTTCTATTATTTGTTTACAAATAGATAAACCAAGGCCTGTGCCACCTGCACCTGTTTTGGTTTTGCTACTTTGCACAAATTTATCAAACACGCTTTCTAGTTCTTGTGGCGGAATTCCTTCGCCTTGATCGATAATCTGACAACACAGGGCTTCTTGCCCGTTTTGCATCAAACACGCATCGGACACAATCACGCTAATCACTGTTTTTTCGGGTGTAAATTTAATGGCATTTGAAAATAAATTCACAATCACTTGAATCATTCGCTGTTTGTCAAATATTACTTGTGTTTCTTTGGCATGGTTAATCAATTCAAGACGAACCTGCTTACCTTTAAGGAGCGAATCCAGTTCCATTTGGGTGTGTTCTATCACTTCTATAAAATTAGCCATTGCAAACTTATAAATCATTTTACCTGATTCCATCTTAGCCAAATCAAGTAAATTATTAAGCAGTCCCAATAAACGCTGACCTGCAATACTAATATTATTAAAGTATTTTTTAATTTTTTCAGCGTCACCATCGGAATAACGAGACAAGCCCATTTTACTATAATTTAAAATGGCATGCATAGGCGTTCTTAGTTCGTGCGACATATTCGATAAAAATTCAGATTTGGCTTGTGCCGATGCCTCTGCTGCATTTTTGGCTTCGAGCAATAAACTACGCTGTGCAAAACGTTCGATCACGCGCCCTATTTGAACACCAATTTGTCGCATTAATGCTTCCACGTATTCGTCTTTTTTTATGTCTTGCAAGGCATAAAATTCAAACACCCCAACAATTGTTTTTCCTTGCGCAATAGGAAACGCAACACCACTACGAAGTCCCACGTTTAAGGCCTGTGCCTTTCTAACAAATACAGGGCTTTTTTGAATATCAACAAGCCACTCTACCAAACCTTTTTTTAGTACTTCTCCAACAATGCCTTCGCCCGAAGAAAATATTTTAAGCTCGCTTATTTCAATAAATTCTTTAAATTGCGGGTGCGTTGGATTGTTCCATATTTTAGAAGATATGAACATATTAGATTGTGTATTTAGCAAATAACAATGTCCTAAATCCCATTTGTTAAATAAGCAAATTTCTTCGATGGCACACTTAATGGCATGTTCTTTGTTTTCGGCCAAATTAGCGGCTTCTGTGATATTTCTTAACAAAATATTTTTATTGGCTTCTTCTCTTATGGTTTTGGTTTTAATTTCAACCAAGGATTGGAGTTGATTGCGATGCGACTTAAGTTCTTCTTCTGCATTTTTTCGTGCTGTAATATCAACCATAAACCCTTCTAATATAGGGTTTTTATGGTTTTTATGTGCCACCCAAATACCTTGTTCATGAACCCACTTAAAAGTTCCGTCTTTGCATTTTAAACGATATTCTATTTCGTAACGTTGTGCTTGTTTTAATTGCAATTGCATGGACTGCCAAGCAGATGCTTTATCTTCTTGGTTGATAAGATCGCCATAAGCGCAAGCATCTAATAAAATAAAATCGTGTGATTGATATCCCGTAAGAGATTCAATTTGGTCATTAAAATAAAACATGTTCCAATCTTGGCTATGTTGACGATTAAAAAATACGGCAGGCACATTTTTGACCAAAGACGCATATTTATCTTCTAATTCACCACGTTCTCTGTCGTTACGCATGGCTTCGATCAAGGATCCAAAAGCATTGGTTAAAGGATGAATGTCACTCACCGTATTTAAACTATAACCACCCTTGGCATTTGCAATCCCAACCATGGCCAGCAAACTATCACCAGAAATAATAGGAATGCCCAGGTATTTATTTAAAGGTGGATGCCCTTGAGGAAATTTTACACCCGCAAATGCAGGATGGAACTTGGGATGATTAGCCACTACAACCTGTTTGGTTTTAATGGCTTCTCCAAATAAATTATCCATGTTTCTAATTTCCATGCCAAATTTAAAATAACGCTTATAAAATGCCTGCAAATCAGGATCTTTTGAGGCATTTAAAAAAGACACCGCATACGCTTTAAAATATGGGGAACATCCTTCGTAAAGCACTTCGCCAATAAATCCGTATTCACTTTTGGTGTAATCTAATATTTTAGCTAAAATGCTATTAAATAGTGTTTCTTGGTTTTTTAAAAATTCGTGTTGCGCATGTTCTTTTTTATTTTCTCTGATTTGAATATAACGCGTTTGTATGTCCACCGTATCGGCTTGTATTTGACTAGTTTTAAAATTACGCGCACTGTGACGATACACCAGCCAACCAATTAAAAAACTAAGCAAACACCCAGCCATTAAAGAGCCATAAAAATTATGTTTAATAGAGGCAATTTTAAGATGATAATCAGCCATTCGTATATCCGCACCCACAATGCCTAAAAATTGTTTTTGGCTATTGTAAATCGGCATATAAGCACTTAAAAACGTGCCCCATTTGTCTGTATAGGGTTGGTTTTCTACTTTTTGAGTTTGCGTGCGAATGGCTTCTTTCATTAAATTGCTGGCCTGTGACGTGTACTCTTCCATCACTGCGGCGGTATCATCCAATTCGCCAGGTTTGGGCACTTTGGTATCAATTATTAAAAACAAACGGTCTGCTTTGGGAATCACCGTGTAAACATAAGCTAAATCATGATGCGCTTTGAGTAATTCTTTATAAGGTTTTTGTACGTGTAAATATAATTCTGATCCTTTTTGTGCAGGATCTACAATTTGTTGGTGTGCATCTGTATCGGTTACATTGGCCGCTAATTGAACAATCGCAAGCAAATGATTTTGAATAGTATTAAGTAACACCGCGCGAGACTTAACAAACGCAAAGTAACTACTTAACAACACAGATAAAAACAAAAACAAAGAAACGACTATCGCTTGCCAATAAGGTGTTAAAAAACGATTGGTATCAAAATAACGCTCAGTTTTGTTGAGTCTTAAAAGAAGTACAATAAGAACTATAAAAAAGATCAATACACCACTGCTCATAACGCATCTTTGATGGTTGGCCGCTATTTACGTCCAAAATCACCGATACAAGAATAAACGAAAACAACAATGAATGCTTGTTTTTTTTAACAGGAAGAAAAACGCCAAGAGGCACGGCTTAAAGCCAAAGATCCCATCACCGCCATGGTACTTACATGTTGAAAAAACGGATCGTGCACAAAAGAAGACAATAAAACCACTCCCATAATCATCAGTCCTAAATTAAAGTCGGCGTTTTTAAAAACTAGACCTGATTTTAGTTTTTGACTCAATAGATTTTTAAGTAATTGGTACCACCACACACACCATAAAACCAAAGCAATAGGTCCTGCTTCCACTAAAAACGTAAGCCACTGATTATGTGCTGCGGTGCGCATTTCAAAATGCGGATTTAAAGCATTATAATAAGACTGGCAAGCTTTGTCGTATTGCCCATAACCCACACCTAAAAACGGATGTTCAAAAAACATAGTAAAAGCGCGTTGCCAAATAAATAAACGATCGCTCAAAGATTCGGCGCTAGTAATAGACTGCATGCGTAACTTAACCGAAGGAATAAACAGAACAATGGTTGTTATGGTCAGTAAAAACACACCCAACACAAACAATACACGCCTTTTTTTCTTGTATTCAAACGAATACATTTTAAAAATCCATAAAGAAAAAACAAAAGCCGCTCCTGCAAATGCCAACAAATAAGCGCGTGTATAAGTAAAAAACAAAGTCACAAACAATAATAAAAATAAAATCAAAATACCCAATGTGTTAAGCGACAATCGATTCGCACTTAAAAAACGAGTCACTAAAAAACACCACAAAAAAGACAATCCAATCAACAACACATAAGCAAATTTAAGCCGATTAAAATAAAATCCAGTCGCCGCAATATGCCCACTGTGCGGCGGAACTTCTATAATTTGGCGTTCGGGTGGAATATGTAATAATTGCGCAACTTGTTCAAATCCGTACCTATGTTGTAACAAACCAAACACACTGGCTACAGCAAGCATGCAAAAAAATGCCCACACCGCCCTGATTTTAGCTTGTTCAGAAGAAGGTCCCAATAAATCAATCGCCCACCAAGTGACTACAAAACTCAGCATGGACCATAATTTAGATAAATGACTCAAGCGTGGCCAACCATAAGGACTCATGAATGCAGAAAATAACAACCAAGCCACAAGTAATATCAGTAGTTTTATGTCTTGCTGTTGCCATAAATGTTTTAGATCTGCACATAATCGACGTTGCTTGATTGATACACCCACCACACTTAACGCCAAACCTAAAAAAGCCGCCTGAGAAATGCCTTCGCCCAATCCCAAACAAAAAAACCACGCCACAAGAAAAAATCTTATAAATAACAAAATCTACTCCTCAGATTTTAATCGTGCCCATATATCAAACCGCCCAAAAAAACGGCAACATAGATCCATGCATGCCAATCAAAGTTCATGTGTCATTAAACAATAATCTTTACCTACATTCGCAAATCTCTTATGAGACAAACGTGCGTCTTCTTGGATTTAAAAATCGTGTTTATTTTTTCTTAGCCGTTATAGCGGGCCTACTACTTTTAATTTACGCTGTGATCCATCAAAAAAACCAACGCACTCAACCTTCGTTTATGGGTGCGCTCTCTACCAGAATCACACTGCCCATTGAACAAGCGGTGCGCCAATTCATACATAAAATACAAAACACCAAAAACACCTACATCACCTTAACCAATGCAAGCCAAGAAAATCAACAACTCAAAGAACAGCTTATCGCACAAAAAAGGCAGTTAAGCCAAATGCAAGAAGTCCTACGTGAAAATCAACGTTTATTAAATTTGTTAGCACTCAAACACCGTGCACAACTCATGCATCTTGTGCCTGCACACGTGATTCAACACAGCCCATCGCCACTTTTTCATTCCATTCGAATTGATGTGGGAGAATCTTCTGGAATAGACAAAGGTATGGCTGTTGTAAGTGCCTCTTCTGTGGTGGGTAGAATTATGAATGTGGCAGCGCACCATGCAGATGTAATTTTATTTTCTGACCCTACAAGCAGCATTGATGTGACGATTGCACGCTCCAGAAGCCGTGGCAGACTAAAAGGACTGGCCCGTTTTGATCGTTACGAAGCCAAGATTGACTATTTAACACGTTCAACTTCTGTTGAACTAGGCGACGAAGTCTTAACCACCGGCTCTGGTTCTGTATTCCCTAAAGGGTTTCACATTGGCTACATTAGCCAAATTAACCGCTTGGTGCAGGGATTATATCAAGAAGTCATTGTTTCGCCATCTGTCCCGCTGATGCATTTAGAAGAAGTATTAGTGGTCACTCAATTTGAACAAGAAAAAGCGTTTGTAATATCTCAAAGTATGATTAATGCTTACCAAAGTGACCCTTTTTATTTTCTTTTTCCACGCGAAAAAGAATTATATCCAGAGCAGTTTCCTGATCTTCTGCACTAATCACAAAAAAAGGTTGACAGCCATTCATAAAAAAAGCGAAAAGCTGCCGCCATGAATGAACGAGTCAAACAAATATTATCGTGGTACCGTGCTGACAATCCTGGTGTTTTAAACAATTTAGCCCGCATGATGATGCATGGTCAATTGGCCAATACAGGTAAGTTTGTTATCCTGCCCGTAGACCAAGGATTTGAACACGGCCCCACACGTTCTTTTGCCGCCAATCAAGCAGGCTACGACCCAAGCTATCACTTTAAACTTGCAATTGCATCTGGCTGTAATGCCTATGCTGCGCCTTTGGGTTTTTTAGAATCTTATGCAGCCGAATTTGCCGGGCAAATACCTTTAATATTAAAAGTCAACAACTCTGATTCTATCGCTAAATCCACAGATCCATGCCCAGCCATCACGGCATCCGTCAAAGATGCTTTGCGCATCGGTGCATGCGCCATTGGCTACACCATCTATCCTGGATCTGCGCAAAGAAACAGCATGTATCAAGATTTACGTGCACTCATCGAAGAAGCACGCGGTGTAGGCTTGCCAACTGTGCTATGGGCTTATCCCCGTGGTAGCGCACTATCCAAACAAGGCGAAACAGCCATTGATGTAGTTGCTTATGCGGCACATATTTCTGCGCAGTTGGGCGCACATTTAATCAAAGTCAAGCCGCCACAAGATTATATTGAATCCGTAGAAGCCAAAAAAGTCTTTGAAAAATATCAAATCCCCACTCAAACTTTATCTGATCGGATTAAACACGTGGTGCAATCGGCATTTTCTGGGCAACGCATTGTTATTTTTTCGGGCGGCGAAACAAAAGCGACAGAAGACGTTTTAAACGAGATTCGTCAGATTCATCAAGGCGGTGGATTTGGTTCTATTGTAGGACGCAATGCATTCCAAAGACCACAAGATCAGGCCATTGAATTATTGCAATCGATCATGCACATTTATCGCGAATAAGCATTAGACCTCTTTTGTAATGACTCATCATGCAGGACAACAATTCTTTTTTTATTGGCCCATATCAGTTACCTAACCCCTGGATTTTAGCCCCAATGGCAGGCGTTTCTGAAATGCCTTTTCGCACCATTGCGTTAGAAATGGGAGCCGCATTGGCACCCACAGAGCTTATTTCTGCCAAAGGGCTTATGTACCAAAATGAACGCACACAGCGTTATTTAAGAAAATCGCCCAAAGAGCGACCTTTTAGTGTGCAATTATTTGGGGGCGAACCAGACGCCATGGCCATTGCGGCAGAAATTGCATGTGCACACGGCGCCGATATGATAGACATTAACATGGGGTGTCCGGTCAAAAAAGTGACCAAAACGGGTGCAGGTTCTGCGCTTCTTTGCGACCCTTTACGTGCCGCCCACATGGTAGAGGCTATCAAGAAAAAAGTATCGGTGCCTGTGACTTGTAAAATTAGAGCGGGTTGGGATCTGCAATCTTTAAATTACATAGAAATGGGCCAAACACTTGAATCTGCGGGCGCCAGTGCCATTGCGTTACATGCCAGAACACGGGCTCAAGGCTATAGCGGACATGCTGATTGGTCTTATATTCGCGGGTTAAAAAACGCCCTAAAATACGCACGCGTAATAGGTAATGGCGATGTTAAAAGCGTAGAAGATGCACATCGCATGCAACAAGAAACCGGGTGTGATTTTGTGATGATTGGGCGGGCTGCGTTGGGCAATCCTTGGATCTTTATGCAACTTACCAAACAAGATCCTTATTTAATGCCTTCTCCGCAGGCACGTTGTGTTTTAATTTTACGTCATCTACAAGATCAAATTGAATTTATTTTAGACGAAACACGCGCCATTAGACAAATGCGAGAGCAATTGATCTGGTATAGCCGTGGACTTAAAAACGCCAAACATTTTAGAGAAAAAATTATCCGAATAGACACCTTATCTGAGGCCCGTTTATGCATAGAAGATTTTTTTATGCACGCAAGCGTAGAACACGTCAACGTTTTAGATGAAGATGATGTGAATTACCAAATTGCATTAGGATAATAAACTTACATCAATAAAAACATACGTAAAAAATCAAACGGGGGGATTTTTAATTATGTGGATAACGGACAACTTAAAACACATCAAAATGATGGCCAATATTTGTTTTTTTCTGTGCGCTTGCAAGCCAATGGATGTACCGTTACAAATAAAAATTATACTTCCAGCAGATATAGAGTATCAAAATAAAATTCGTTTTATTCAAATCACCAACACCGCGAATAACAATGAACAATCAGCCATGGTTTCTGTGCAATTTAAAAACAACACCGCGTCACTTAATCAAATATTAGCGCGCACCAATATAAGCATTAAAAATACTTTATCCACAACCCTTATTATCAAGGCTTATGATGCCAATAAGACTTTGTTATCCAGCGCACGTGTTAACATTAATATGCAAGACACAAAAACCAAAACCAATATCGTTTACCTGGGCCCTTCTCAGGCTTTTATGGAACATCCAGCACCTCCACAACACAATAGAAAAGGCGCCATTACCGTGTCTTCGGATCAAGGTGCTCATACCTTTTTAATCGGTGGTGTTGAATCTCAGAGCGAACAATTTATCAAAGATAGCGAATATTATGACGCACAAGATTTCCAATTCAAAACAGGCCCAAGCTTACTTGTGCCCGTGCTACAACCAAGCTACGCACAAGTCACCATCAATCATGAACCCTATGTGTTGCTTGCTGGCGGATATACACAAACAAGCCAAGGCAGCACGCAACAAACTTACTCCAATTACATTCAACTGGTCCCATTAACACCAGGTAGTTTTTCAAATGTGATTGTGGGCACACTTAAAACCGCACGTGCAAGAGGTGCTTTAATTCCCATTGACGATACTCATTTTTTACTCATGGGTGGGCTCACCGAAAAACAAGAAGACACTAAAAACATTGAAAATATTGAAATTCTGGATGGCGTTATTAACACCACCATTAACGAAAAACAAAATCAAAATTTTGGCAGTATTGTAAGTTATAATCCCACGCAAGTTCTAAAGATGGATCAAGTGCTTTATATTGGTATTGCCAGTCCACGTCCAAGTATCATTAGAGCACCTTATGGAATGGCGGTTGCGCCTAATGGATTCTTAGCAAGACCTTTCCCTGCTCAATTTAGCCTGATGAATCAAACTTTTTTTGTGTATGGTGGTGGACTCAAAAACATTGAACAATACACGTTAGCAGACACTCGTATTGAGCGTTTGATTCAGTTTCCATTTATTCTTTCTGAATTAAGTGCATTATCACTCACCGCACCAGTCATGCGTGATTCCATGATTCTTTTAAGTGGTGGTCTTATATCCAACAAAGAAGGAGAAACACAAAAAACTAAAAGCAATTCTAATTTTATGCTGTCTACGCGTGCACCTTCGTTAATCGATTATCCAAGCTTTATAGCACCGCGCGCTCAACATAGTATTTTTATTACCAACACAAACACCATCATTGCTGTGGGCGGCCAAGACAAAGGCCCAGTTGCAGAAATTTTATCTTTTTCTCCAGACGATTAATCCTTGGTTAGGCAACAGACTTCTTTAAAAAGAAATCTATTTACAGAGCCATTCAAGCATGCCAGGAACTAAGCCATGGATTCAACAGACCTCTTTCGAAACTGTCACGAGCGGCCAAAATGCAAGGAACCGAGGCCCCAAAAAAACGGAGCATACACGCCAGTATGTGAGGATTTTTTGGATACGGTGACGCCGCAGTTTGGTCGCGCAGTAAGTTTTGAAAGTGGTCTAATGTTAGAGGCCTATTACAATGCTGTCCTGCAAGGTCATCAACACCATGCCGCCCTAATAAGCGGGGGCTGTTTTCATACACGCCAAAATTTAACATTAAAAATAAGTCAAATGACATTGTGTCTTTCTTTACAAAAACAAATATCCACTCAAGCGTGTGATTGTAGTTCGTGCCAAGCTTTTTCTGCACACACACATCCTGATTTTATTGTCTTGGGCCAACAAGCAGAACCACTTAAGATTGAGTCTGTAAGACAACTCACCACGCAATGCCAAACGTTTCCCAAACTCAGTAAAAAACGCGTTGTACTGATTGAACAGGCAGATTTATTAACCATACAAGCACAAAATGCATTATTAAAAACACTCGAAGAACCCTCTATTTACACAAATTTTATATTATCTTGTGATAAAGCACGCCAACTCCTTATCACCATTCGGTCGCGGTGTTTTAAAATCCGCTTATCGCCTGTGCTTACAAGCAATCAAGAACAAGATTTGGTATGCATTCTTGGCCAGCATTTTTCTAAAACTCAACTAGGCAACCTAGATTCAACACCAGGTTTAGATTTTTTTTACACACACACCATTCAATCATGCGCAAAGTCTTCTATCCATCAACTTCTAGCCTGGGCAGACAGCATGGCAGAAAGTCAAATAAGCACCAATCTTGCTGTTCGTTTGTGGGCACAACGTTTGCACGCACAATTATTGCAAGAACAAGACCCCGCACACAGACAAGCCCAATATGCGCTCTTTGACAAACTGTGCGAACTCGCACAACGCGCAGAACAACATGTCAATCGCAAGCTTTTATGGGAAGATTTTTTATTTTCTTTTAAAAAAGTATTTATGCGCATTTAAAAATTAAACTTTAAACTAGAAGCAAGCCTCACAATCTTATAATAAGATTGTGATGAGTCAACCTATCGAAAAACCAGACCATACGGTTCTTAAGCAAATACTAGAAGAAGCAGTCCCTTTTCATCGTTTATTAGGGTTAAGGTTTCAATTTTCACACATAGGAGATGTAGAGGTATTATTACCTTACAGGGATGATTTTATCGGCGACATGCGCCGCCCTGCCCTGCATGGAGGTGTGATTTCGGTTTTGTTTGATATTGCCGGAGGCGCTGCTGTAATGACCCAAATAGACGTAGCCGATCGGGTATCTACCATTGATTTACTTGTAGATTACATGCACCCCGCGCCCAAACAAAATTTGATTGCTCGGGCTAAAATTATGCGTTTAGGAAAAAAGATAGCGCTGACGCAATTAGAATGTATGGCAGAAAACGCACCTCATCAACTATTGGCCACAGGAAGAGCCACTTACCACGTAAGACGCGATACTACTCCATAAGCAATAGATCTCTTTGAAATTTACTGCGCGGCAGGCTTAGAAAAAAGTCTATTGCTTGTCTAAATGTTGATATACACGCCAAGTATTTAAAATACGTTTGACGTAAGCGCGTGTTTCTTCTAACGGAATTTCTTCTATAAATTCATCCAGTGGTTTTTCTTGGCCTTTATTTTTAAGCCAGCGAGATACAGCGCCTGGGCCTGCATTGTAAGACGCTAACGCCAATTTAACATTGCCATTAAATTTTTTAAGCAAAGAAGCAAAAAAGAAACCGCCCATTCGAATAGATAATTGTGGTTCGCGCATTAAATCAGATGCGTTCACATGTTGTTTTAATTTCATTTGTTTGGCAACCATACGTGCCGTGCCCATGACCATTTGGGTTAATCCATAAGCATTCGCCCAAGAAGCGGCTTGCATTTTAAAAGCGCTCTCTTCTCTAATTAACGATAACAACAAATGTTTGGGGATTTTAAATTCTGTTTCTGTATCTTCTATAAAAATCTGATAAGGTTTTGGATACGCTGTTTGCCATGCTGTTTGATTATAGTCTTGCGGCACGGGTCCCAATAAATATTTAAACTGTTTTCTAAATAACACATGCGACGTATAATAATCCTTAGCTAAAAAAAATAGATGCGCATAAGTTGTTTTATCTTCTTCATTTAATGCACTCATATCAATTTTTTTAAGCTCTGCTTGCGCTTCTATATACAATCCAATATCTATCAATGCTTGCGCACGCTGCACGTCGTCTCTATTTTTAAAGACAGATAAATTTTTATTATCACTTAAACTATTTTTTACATTTGAATTTTCGATTGGATTTATTTCACTACATAGCAATTTTTGCCGCGATTCAAAATCAAGAACCAAAGCGTTATCTTCTTGTTGTAATTGCGTTTGTGCCATATCTGCATAATAAGACATGGGATCACGGCAAATAACTTGCCAATAATAGGTGCGTGCTTGTTCTTTTTTATCTTGTTGTTCTTCCAAACTTCGTGCTGCCCAATAAAGTGCCTGCGCCACTTGCCCTTGTGCAATCACACAAAGACTTTCGCTCATGCTTAAAAAACGTGCGCTTGCCTGTTTGTAGTCTTGCGCCAAAAATAACTGGTAAGCAGGTCTAAAATGAGACTCCACACAAGCATCAGAAGACGTGGGCAAAGACATTAATTGTTGATATACGTCTTTGGCTTTATCCGTTTGTGATTGTTGTTCATAAAAACGAGCAAGCAACATCCACACATCATCTGTTAAATTATCTTGTGGATATTTTTTTACAAATGCGTGCACTTCGTTTTCTAACAAAGAAGACTGCTTTATCATAAGCATTTGAATCAACCAATAATGCGAACGTTTAAGCAATGTATCAGATTCAGGATTTTCTACACACGCTCCTTTGGCCAGCTCAAAACTAGATAAAGCCTCTTGATAATGACGCAACTTACGATGCGCTAAACCCTGATAAAAATACTTTGCACACAACACAAAAGTCTGTGGCTCTAAGATCTCTTTAAGTAATTCATCTAGTTTGCCTACAAGTGCTAAAGTATCTTGATTGTAGTGTTTTTTAGATAAGGTTTCTAAACGGTTTAAAATGGCCTTTATTTTATCTTGTTGTTGAACCAAGAAGTCGACCGTTTTGGGAGCCCAAGAAGAATCTATAAATTGTTCGAATAACACACGTTTGGCCTGCATAAGTACGGCAGGCTCAAATGCCACACCGCGTTCATGGAGTGTTAATAACGTTTCTGCATATAATCTGGGATTTTGTATACCCTGTTCCATGAGCGATAAAAATTGACCTTTTTCTGGGAATTCAAGCAAATTCTCTTTGCTGTGTTTGGGATCTTTTAAAATACGCATTTGCGCTGCTTGTGTTTGAAGTGCAAAGAATAAAATGCGCTGATCTTCTGAATCTGCAAAATTTAAACCAAGATTTCCACTAACGGGTAGATAGGCCGTTTGCGTAAAATTTAAAGCCGTCAGTACAGATGTTATTATTCTAGACTGTGTTGTATCCGCAGCCATTTGCCAAACGAGCTTTAGATACGCCCATAAGGCCCAGGCGCGCAGTGGTGGTTCTGCCGTTTTAAGACCCTCCAATAGCATTAACGCACGGTCATAAGCGTGTGTTTGTATCAACGAAATGGCCGTATGGTAACGCAAACATGCAGGCAAAGGCTGATGATTTTTTTCTGCCCACGCTTGCCGAGATTCGTATAAAGTCAATACTTCGGTATATTTTTTGAGTGTTGCAAGCTCGCCTATGTATTGACAAAGCGCATTATCAGACAAAGATTCACCCGCTGTAAACGCAGTAACATGTAGATTTTTAATCGTTTTGTTTTGATGCGTTACATTATCAGGTTGCGCATGTAGGTGTTTTCCGTATAAAAAAAGGAAAGTGTATGCAAAAAACGCACAAATTGGTTTTTTCATAAAATAAACGTTCCCAGTGTTTAGTCTAACCACGTTTATGTGAATTTTACAAAACCAATTTACTAAAAATACAGAATCGGAGAAGTTATGGCCGGTCCATCAAAAACACTAACATCAACAAAAACAATAACCACACCGCCAGTAGTCACCCCACAAACAAGCACGCAACCGATGTGTATTTTGGTTGAAGGTTCACCGTTTAAAGCAATTCAACCTTCTGATACGGTGTTTTTATCAGAACCCAGTGGATTAATAACACCAGCCTGTGCTTATTCTGCAGAATCGTTAAATAACACTACAACACCAACACCCAAAAAACCTAAAAAAATAGAAATTAAACCCAAACAAATCCAAAATAGTGCGCTTGGATTTAGCGGTGTTGTGATTGCGCGGAGTCAAAATGGGCAATCGGTAGTCGTGTTTGCGCACGATACCAAACCCAAACCAGGTGATGATTTAAAACTTAAACCCATTGGTAGTATATTGGGAACTACCGGATTTAAACGTATTCATTTTTGCAAATATGACGAATCAACAAAACAATGTGTTTCTATTATTAGGCCAAAATTAGAAGACACCGAAGCAATCACCAAAATTCCAGCCAGTGCACACAATATTTCGGGCATCCAGGCAGATTTAGTGATGTTTCAAAGAAGTAGCGGCGATGTGGTGGTTGGCTATTTTGAGACAACATCTAAATTTATTGTATTAACTGAACATTATAAATTTAATGTAGGTGTAGACTACAAAGAAAGAAATAAAACATGCGAAGCACCAGATGCACTTTCTGCTCAAAAAAGAGCCTGCAGCGGTTACGAAATAGAAGGCACTCAGTATGTTCAAATGAATGGCACACATTACTTACTTATCGCAACACGCGGTGATGTGTTTGGGTTTGAGCTCTATTTACAAGCATTCAACATGAATTACAATGCAAGCAAAAAAAAATTAAGTTTTACAACGCCCAAAGAAAAGCCCCAAACAATCAGTGTACGCATTGATGTGCCCAAAGAATTTGAACAAGAAGCTAAAGATTTTTATAACCAGCATATTTCTTTTTTTCTAAAAACCTATCAACAAATAGGCGCTAAAATACCAGCTGATTCTAAGTTATCTAAAGAACAACAAGATATTTACCAAACCATGCTTAATGCATTTATCGCGACAATCGAAGAAAACTTGGCAATGATAGACGGAGCAGATTTAAGTAACGCAGACCCAAATTCCCCCAAAACACTTATTGAAAAACGTAACAAATTCTTAAAAGGCATATTAATAACAGTCCCCAAATTAGATGACTTTAATGGTCAATACCGCACGCAAATGCTTGCGCATTTAATTCGGTTAAACTTTAGAGCGTCTGGTGATTTTGTTAAAATAGGCCATCATTGCTATTTTTCGTCCAACTTAGACTTGGGAGATAAGGGACCATTTTTTTCTTTTGTACACGAAATACCTGCATCGCTTATAGACGAACTACTAAAAAACCCAAAAACAAATGGCGAACCAATTGTTATTCAAAATCGACAAAGCAAACTAGTGGCGTCTTTGCCTGGACACAAAGTAGAAGCCATGACAGGATTTAAAGACAAAGATGGAAACACACACCTTTTACTTTGCACAGACGATGAAAAAGCAGCAGGCGGCGGTGTGTGTATTCCAGTCCCAACACCAATCAGCAATGCCCCGTTTATGAATCAAAGCCGTAGTGACGGCGCAAAACTAACTCAAGTAAATAAATAACAAGCACCAAAGCCAAGACCAATCCGTGATTCCAAACAGACGATTCTTGATGCGATAAGATGCGTTGTTTTTGCATCATCGACAAGCGCCATTTTTGAGTATTGACTTGGGACAAATCCGGTGAAAAATGACCTTTGCTTTGAATTGCTATTTTTTTAAGCCACTCTGCATTGGCTGCTAGCGCTTGGGATTCTTGATCTTCTGTTATCACATGCGTAAGTACCGATGCTCGAATAGGATTTTCTTCTTCGTTGTCATTTTCAACAAAAGTGGCCACCGCTTTAACAATACCTTGGCTCACAATTGGTTCTTGGTGTTCAAAATGGCCTTGTTCGTCTGCACGCAAAGTATATTCGTGTATCTCTTGATTGGGATGCGTGACTGTTAATTGCACATGAGCACCCGATAACCCCTGGTAAGACACACCCAACACACGGGCTTGATAAATTAATTTAGGCACAGATGATTGCATATCAACACTGGCTGTTAACTTTAAACGCGATGCTTCCTTATCGCGCATTAACCAATGCAGTGTTTGTGTAATCCATTGTTCGTATACCGTTCCAGAGCCACCTTTCATTTGATCCTGAAAGTGCCAACGCCACAAACTATCTGTTGTAACAGCTAAAGTTCTGCCTTTGCCTGCTTCTTTGACCGCCATAATAGGCAAAGGTTCCCCGGATTTTGTTTTAAGATAAGGATGCACCAGTAATGCTTGTGCGCCTGGTTGTAAGTAAGGCACAATGGCCGTGCCAGACAAAGACGGCATGTGTTTAAAAAACATAGCCGCTAAGCGTGTATCTTGCGCAAATTTAAAAATAGGATGTAATTGACCAACCGCCGATATCACAGGCGTAAATTCGCTGTTATCTTGGTCTATCTCTGTTAATCCTACGGGTAAAATATCGGCTAATGGGGTTTGACCATAAGCGCCATTTGCGTAAGATTCTTCGCCGCCCAGCATCATTAAAGCACCGCCAGATAAAACGTGTTGTTTAATATTTTTAAGTAAAAACCCCATTTGATAAGGGCGATAATCAAAATTCTGCAAAATAATAACATCGAACGTATGCAGTTGTTTTTCAAAAAGCTCTTGGGTTGGAAATGGAATTAAAGACAATTCATTTTGTGGTGTTGTTTGTACATCCTGCGGCGTGCGTAAAATAAAAAACGAAATTAAATCCACATTAGGATTATGCTTTAAGGCAAATCTTAAAAACCGTTGCTCCCAAGAAGGTCGCCCAACCACAAGTAACACACGGATTTTATCACGCACAATGCGCATCAATTGTTCTATTTTATTGTTACGCACAATAGATTCTTCTTGGAGCGCAGGTGTCTCCACGCTTAAAATTAAATCGCCCATCTCTTGCGGCGTAATATCAAAAGACACGTGGGCCTTATTTTGTTTGGCATCTAAAGACACAAGTGACTGCTGAATCAATTGTCCATTTTGTTTTAAATACACAGGCCAATTGGTCACAGGCATCCGTGCATGCGTAAGCACGATATCTACTTCAATATGTATTTTATTTCTTACAAAAGACAACGGCGGCACAGCCATTTGCGTTAAGGCCAAATCTGGTTTTTCTGATTCGCCCACAAGGACCGTATGAATAGGCACAAGATCGTTAAACTGATTCAATAAAGTTGCGGGTGTAGCAGTATCTGCACCGTCAGAAAACACAATAACAGCAGCCACCGGATCTTCTTGTGTACTACGTTTTTGTAATCCCAAGGTTGTTTCTGTAATTAAACTTTTACCTAAATTGGCTTGTATATTTTCAAGATTATTAACATCTAAAAGAGCGCCTTCTAGATCTTGATAACGAACATTGTGTCCCGGGAATTGAGCACTTAAATCGTGTGTTTTTAAAAATTCAGTCACACGAGTTAAACGTGATTTTGTGCTTGTGTCGTGCTCATTCATACTTTTAGAGTTATCCAAAAGCACCCAAATTTGGCCTGGTTCTTTCTGAATTTGTCGCCTGTCCAAAGCCGGTTGCATCACAATCAATAACACCATCACACACAACACGGCACGCAATAATGCCAACACAAAAAAACGTGGGCGATGCCCAACATAAGCAACACAAGCAACCAATGTGTGTAGCACAAACAGCAGCACTAAAAGCGTTAACAACCAATCAGGCCAAGTGGTTTGCCAAAGCCACACAAAATCATGTTGAGACAAAAGCAAGCGTTATCTCCGACGTTTAAGAATAAAAGGAATGTGCACTTGATCGTCTTTATAATCAAGACACAACACATACATTAAAACATTCACACCTAAACGCAGTGCCATTTCTCGTTGCGTTTCTCCGCCAGGAATGACTTCGTATGGATAACGCCCAAAATCATCACGTAACCATGCCGCACCATGGTCGTTAGGCGATAACACAACCGCCAAACGACCATCTAAAAAAATGCCTTCTAGGGCAGGTTTTCTTAACACACGACCACCATGAGACTGAATGATATAAAACGATTTATAAAGCACGTGATCGTCTGGAATGGGTTTAAACACAAAATCAAAAGACGCTTGTTTTAAGGCCTGTTTGGCTGCTAATTCAAAAGCTTCGTCCACGGCATCTACAAATATAAATCCGCCTGCTTTTAAATAGCGTTTCATCGTCGCACGCTCGGATTCAGAAAAAGCATTAAACGAACCTTCTCCTGACCAATATAAAAAAGGCAAATCGTGCAATGCCGCATCTTGCCAAGATACAGGTTCTGCATCTGGGGCTGTCACAATGCTTGTTCGATTTTGTGTTTCTGCCAATAAATGCCGCGCTGCGTGTGGTCTTGGATTCCAGTTTCCACCATCGTATTCTAGTTGAGCAAAATGAAACACCGACAATCGATTAGGCAAAACAGGCACGGCTGCGGTTAAAAAAATCAATAAACAATAAAAAATCAACTTAAACTTGTTGTTTGTCATAATTGGGTTTTTTAGGTCGCAAATCATGAGTTCAGTGCGTGGGTCAAGGGCACAGGCTTAATTTTAGGATTTGTTCTGTTATTTGGGTCTTTACAAAACGCTCTGTCATCGCCATTTTAGCATGCATGCGCAATTCTTATTTTTTACGTGTGTGGATTGTTTTGTTTGTTTTAAACATGGGGCTTACAAAACCTTTACAAGCTAGTAATTTCGGGCGTCCTGTAACCCCAAGAGGCAAACTCTCTGTAGACGAAGAAGAAACCATTTCAACATTCAAAAACTCTGTTAAATCGGTAGTTTACATTACAAGTATTGCAGTCAAACGTGATGCCTTTAGTTTTAACATTATGAAAATTCCACAAGGCACAGGATCTGGTTACATTTGGGATCAAAATGGCCACATCATTACCAATTTACACGTGATTCAAGGCGGACAAGCTGCACAAATTACGCTTTCCGATCAAAGTAAATGGGATGCCAAATTGGTTGGTTTTGATCGCGACAAGGATATTGCAGTTCTTAAAATTACTGCGCCAAAATCTGCACTTAAACCTGTTGCTGTGGGCACTTCTTCTGATTTATTAGTGGGTCAAAAAGTCTACGCCATTGGAAATCCTTTTGGGTTTGATTACACACTCACCACAGGCGTTATTAGCGCCCTTAATCGAGAAATTGAATCCGCATCCAATAAACCCATTAGCGGTTGCATTCAAACCGATGCCTTTATTAATCCCGGAAATTCAGGAGGACCACTCCTTGACAGCGCAGGCCGCGTGATTGGCATGAACACCGCGATTTATACACCTACTGGAGGCTCTGTTGGAATTGGATTTGCTGTCCCTATCGATACCATTAACCGAATTGTTGGCGAAATTATTACCCATGGACAAGTGGAACGTCCAATGCTTGGCATTAGACAAGCAGAAGATTATCAAGCGGCTCGTTTAGGTATTGAATCTGGTGTGCTTATTTTAGAAGTGCTTGATAATACAGGCGCAGCCAAGGCGGGCTTGCAACCCACTTACCAAACCGATGACGGCCGTATTGTGTTGGGAGACATCATCACCAATATTAACAACAAGCCTATTCAAAATACAGCGGATCTATACAAAGCACTCGATCAATACAGTGTAGGAGATAAATTACAAGTCACGTTACTTCGCGGTAAAAAGAAAGTTACACTCACCATCACGCTGCAACCGCGCGTAGAGCAATAAAATCCTTATGAACACCCACATAACGACCGATTTTTTGGTCATTGGAAGCGGTCTTGCTGGTCTTAATTTTGCTCTTTTAGTGGCCGATCTGGGCTATCACGTTTGTATTGTTACCAAGGCATTGCCAGAAGATTCTTCGACGGCCTGGGCACAAGGCGGGCTTGCGTCTGTGATGGATGCTCAAGATTCGTTTGATAAACACATCAAAGACACACTCATTGCAGGCGCTGGTCTTTGTAATCAAACAGTCGTTGAACAATGCGTTAAAGCGGGACCTAGTGTGGTAGAGCGCCTTAAACAATTAGGCGTAAGATTTGATCGTAATGCGAGCAACGACAACTACGCATTAGGACAAGAAGGTGGCCACACGCAAAGGCGTATTTTGCATGTCGCCGATGCCACAGGTAAAGAAATAGAAGATGCATTTTTAAAACACACGCGTGCGCATCCTTGTATTACTTTACTCACTCAACACATGGGTATTGATTTTATTACTTCACATAAAAACGACCTAAACAAAGAACAACCCAATCAATGCCTAGGCGCTTATGTTTTTGACAAACAAAACAATTTAGTTAAAACCATACAAAGCCAATATACGCTACTCGCCAGTGGTGGAGCCAGCAAAGTTTATCTTTATACGTCCAATCCAGATATCGCGACGGGCGACGGCATTGCCATGGCTTATCGTGCACATTGCGAAATTGCAAACATGGAATTTATGCAGTTTCATCCCACTTGTTTGTACCACGAAAAAGCCAAATCGTTTCTTATGACCGAAGCTCTGCGTGGTGAGGGTGCCATATTAAGAAATCAAAACAAAGACGCATTTATGGCCCGCTATCATCCACAAAAAGATTTAGCGCCCAGAGATATTGTGACCCGTGCCATTGATCAAGAAATGAAAACCAGCGGCGCAGATTGCGTATATTTGGATATTACACACCAATCACGCGATTTTTTAATGCAGCGTTTTCCTATGCTTTATGAACGTTGTCTTGGTTTTGGAATCGATATGAGCCAGGATTTAATTCCTGTAGTTCCTGCGGCCCATTATACGTGTGGCGGTGTGCGCACCAATTTAAATGCAGAAACTTCTTTAAACAGGCTCTATGCCGCGGGAGAAGTGGCCTGTACTGGGCTTCATGGTGCTAACCGTTTAGCATCTAATTCACTTTTAGAAGCCGCCGTATTTTCGGCACGTGCAGCCACACACGCACTCACGCGCATCAAGCAAGAATCACCCATCAGTCACACCGTTGCCTCCTGGTATGACAACAATGTGGGTGTTTCTAACGAAGGTGTGGTGGTATCCCAAAATTGGGAAGACATTAGAAGACTCATGTGGAATTATGTAGGCATTGTTCGAAGCAATAAAAGGCTTTTACGCGCACAAAAACGCATTGAATTAATAGAACAAGAGATCCAAGAATATTATTGGAACTTTAAAATAACCGCTGATTTTCTAGAGTTAAGAAACATCGCCTGTGTGGCACATTTAATCATTCGATCCGCATTAAAACGCAAAGAAAGCCGCGGCCTACACTACACGCTTGATTATCCACAATCTTTAGATAGCGAATGCCATGATACCATTTTAACGCCTTGATCAAAAACGCAAAGATCAATAACGTTCCTCTTATGATAAATGAATTTAAACAGGTCATTAACCATGGCGGTGTGACCTTAATTTCTATTGTGGTACTTTCTGTGCTTGTTGTTTTTGTAACGATTGAGCGCCTGCTCCACTTCTACCAATTAGAACAGCGAATTAAAACGCTCACCGATCAATTGGTTAAACTTGTGTATCAAAAAAACTTAGAGCAGGCTAAGGTGCAGTGTCAACAATCACTTAAGCACAGTCAAATGGCACACGCTTATTTGATCTGTTTGTTGCGACACATCAATCAAAAACCAAATCTTATAGAAAGTTTTCAGCGTGAACGTTTGATTTTTTTGCAATCACTTAAAAAACGTATGTGGATATTAGGCACAACTGCAACTGCCGCGCCTTTTGTTGGCTTATTTGGTACGGTTGTAGGGATTATGCGATCGTTTCAAGATATTGCCAACGAAGGTGGTGGTGGATTTGCCGTTGTTTCGCAAGGTTTATCCGAAGCACTAATCACAACAGCGGCGGGCATTTTAGTGGCTGTAGAAGCTGTTGTATTTTATAATTATCTTCAAACCAAACTACAACACATAAGTTTTGTATTTAAAATTTCAGGCGAAGAATTTTTGGATTCGATTCAAGACAGCAACCATTAGGAATCAAACATGGGACTTTCTACTCAAGATTCTTCCTCTCGTTATTCAGAAGATGAATTAGACACATCCAACATTATGGTGGATATTAATGTTACACCACTGGTCGATATCATGCTGGTGCTACTCATTATTTTTATGGTGTCTACCACGCTCATTAACCAAGATGCAGGAAACGCAAGTAACAGCGGTATTCAAGTGGATTTGCCCAAAGTTGCCAATAAAGGCGGCCAACAACAAGTCGCTGATTTGATCATCGCACTCACCGAAGATGGACGCATCATTCATCAGGGCGAGAACATTAACAAAGACATACTTAAACAAATATTTACACAGACTTTTCAAAAAAATCCAAAAACTCTAGTGGTGGTCCAAGCAGATCAAGAAGTCAAGCATGGTCATGTTGCAGAAATATTAGATCTGGCACGCGCCGCAGGCTTGGAACGTTTATCTATTGCCACAGAATCTAATGAGTAGACCTCTTTCTAAGCTATTGAGCAGTAAACTCATAAAAAGCCCTTATCTGTGTTGACAAAAACATACACTTCATGAATTCAATTTAAACTACCCAGGAACTAAGGAGAATACCATGAAACATTTATGTTTAAGTAGTATTACCATTGCTGGTTTATTGTTGATGCTATCAAGTGCGGCATTAGCAGAAGAAACAATGCCTTGGTGCGAACCGCAAAAGCCACTACAAATATGCCTAAATAGCCCTTGCTTAAGACCAGCAGACAGACCTGATTGCCCCGATATCATAGAATGCTGCGATTAATATTTACGCAGACTTTTTAAGACTTTTTTAAAAAAAGAGCTTGTTTACAAATAACGACATATCAACAAAGATAAATCATCTTGGGGTGTACTTGAATAATGTCTGTAAAAATGGGCGCTTAGTTGTTCTATTTGCTCGTGTGCATCATCTTGTTGAGATTGAATTAATATTTTTGAAATCTCTTCTTCTTTCATAAAATGCCCCTTTGCATTGGGGGTTTCAATCAATGCATCACTATATAAACATAATACATCTTCTGGAGCAAAATTAATTTGGTGTGTGTCATAAGATACACCCTCTTTCACGCCCAATAAAAATCCGGCCGAAGGCAAAAAAGTTGGTTTCTCTTTAGCAATAAGAAGCGGCGGTGGCGCGGCGGCAGATGCATAACTAAGCGTTTTTTCGTGGGTATCAATAACCCCTAAAAACAGTGTTAAAAACTTGCCCCGGCTCATTAACAATAAAAATTGTTGATTAAGCATTTCTAAAATACGTCCAGGTGATTCGCAACTCATTCGTTTATCATCAAGCAAAGTATGCACACAAAATGCATACAAAGCAGCACTTACACCATGACCCGCTACATCTACTGATAACAAAGCAATTTGATGATCGTTTAATTCTCTTACGGATATATAATCACCCGCAAGCTCACTTGCTGAACGATAATGACAAGCAATGTCTAATTTATTTTTTTTCCTAATCGACTCTAAAAAACTATTTTGAGGTAATAAAACATTTTGAATCAAACTGGCTTCTTTAAGCTCTGCCTGAATTCTATCGTAATTAACTTCCATTTGCCTATGTAAAAATAAACGTTCCAAATGAGCCAACGCACGGCTCATCACTTCCCTTTCATGTAATGGTTTATTAACAAAATCAGTCACCCCAGAATTAAATGCCTGCGCTTTAAATTCGGGATCGTCGACGCTGCTTTGCATCATAATGACCATATTGTTAATTTGATTTAAACGCTGCAAAGACACACATACTTCGATGCCATTTAAATGAGGCATGTACATATCTAAAAACACAATATCTGGTTTATTTTCTAGAATTTTATCGAGCGCCTCTTGGCCATCACACGCTTCTTGAATGCATAAAAATCCAGCAGATTTACAAAATTTTTTCAAAATAGAACGATTAGTTTTAGAATCATCAACAATTAAAACTCGACACTGCGATAAAAGATGAACCGATAAATTCAAAGACTGATGAGTCATAAAAAACGCTCTTATGTTTGGCCATTAAGATAAACTCTACAAATCACTTCGTTACCACATCCCATGTATTCCAAATAATCAAAAGACATCATTTTAGCTGTGGCAATGCCACGTCCATGAGGATGGATGGCGCGTTCTGGGTTAATTTCTAAATATTGCTTCCATGAAAAACCAACACCCATATCTTTAATGTGTAACTCTACATAGTCTTTATTTAACGTAAAAAAAAGAAACGAAAACTTATTTAAATTATCTGGCAAGCTCAAACGACGTGTTATTTCTTGGGTCAAGGTGCCTTCTAATACATATTTTGTTTTTTCTTCGTACGTAATACCTAGATTACCATGTTCTATGGCATTGACCAAAATTTCGTTTAATCCATACGCCACACGTTCGGGATCAGGACACGAATACGATATAAAAAAAGCCAAATTTTGGGCTTCGTCTAAGGTTCTAAATTTAAATTGAGCCTGCTGCATCAAGCCCAACATTTGGCGATGCTGTTTAACTTCTGCACAAATTTCTTTTTTACGCCATGCATCTCTTAAGGCAGAACGCACAATAGATAAAAGCATGCCGTCTTCATAGGGTTTGGTTAGATAATAATACACACCCGCCTGAATGCCCTGCAAGATTTGCTCACTCGAAGCCGCTGCTGTTTGCATAATCACGGGAATGTCTTTCCATAAAGGATTGGCTTTTACTTGCTCAAGCACCTGCATGCCATTCATTTTAGGCATCATACGATCAAGCACAATCACATCAAGATCTTGATATTGAGCCAATTTTTCCATGGCCATTTGACCATCACTGGCCCCAATCACTTCATAACCATCACCTATTAAATAATCGGTCATAATATCTAAGTTGAATGCTTCATCATCAACTGCAAGAATTTTAGGTTTCATCATGCACCTTCATGAATAATTTGATTATTATTTTTTTTAATCAAAAAATTAAGCGCTCTATTTTAATCGATTTTTTATTATTTTTTTAAAATCGTCACCAATGATGTATTTAAAACACTACCTAACAATAAATAATGTATTTAATTTGGCTAACTCAATCATTTTTTTAACCTGTCCCGTCACACCCAACAAAACCGCTTCTTTATTTTGTTTTTGCGCTTCATCATGCACCAACAGCAACATACCAATAGCTGCAGAATCAATAAACGTAAGTCCTGCCATATGAAGTATCACTTTACTTATGTCTTTATCTGCAAATTCAATTAAAACATCACGAAAAGGCAGATGATCAGAAAAAGTAAACTTACCCGTTAATTTTACTTCTAAGACCCCGTAATTTATGTTTTTGCTGATTTCCACACATCGCCCCTTTTTTGCAATTAAAACAACTCAACGTTATCTTCTGAACCTTGATTTTTTGTTTTTGCGAACACAGCATTGTCAGATTTAAAAACCGAACCTTCAAGAAGCAACATGGGATCTTCTTTAATAATGCCACACGCATATAATGTGCTTTTGAATTTCTTTTGAACTTCGCCTAATTTTATTCCCAAAGACACCCGTTCGATTGATTTTTTAACTTCCGGGTGATCGGCATACAGGCACGCTTGTTCACGGCTAAATCCCGTTTTTTGCTGCATGCGGTCTACTATCAATAAACATTGACGCAACATATCCACCGCGTTTTCTGTGATTTGTGTGTTGCGATCTTGAAATTGAAGATCCATAATCATACACTGCATGGCCATTGATATTTCTTGCGATGCCAAAGCAGAATCTTGCATCACACGCATGGATTTTTCACTCTGGTTTTTAAGACCCTGCATTAACAATCCAAGTTTATCTTTGGCCATGATATTTTCGTTCATATCTGTGGTGGCCATTTCTTTTAATACATTAAACCCATCCACCATGCTTTTCATAATTGAACGCGTCAATGTGTTCATTGAATGAGACAATGTAGCAATTTCAGAAGATAACATTTTAACTTCATTGGCCACAATACTAAACCCAGCACCTGCTTCGCCTGCACGTGCAGATTCAATTAATGCATTAAGCGCCAATAAATTAGATTGCATGGTGATTTTTTGAATTTGTTTTGAAAAATTTTCTATTTCTTTTAAGTTTTTAATCGCATCGTCCATGCTATAAACAATAGACAACGCTTGTTTAGAAACAATCAAAATTTTACTCACCGAATCGTCTAAAGTTTTACTAAACAAATCAATAAATTCATCAATAGAAATTTTTCCGCCTTCTAATTCAATATGCCCAATGTGTGAAATTAAATCATTAATGGTTTGTGTTTGAATTTTTGAATTTTCTGCCAGTTTTTTAAATCGGTCGCTCAAATCATAGGCCGCGCGTTCTACGCTTTTAGCAGATTCTGGTAAAATTTCGATAAGCAGTTTTATAACACCGCTCCCCACCGCCAAAAGAGAAAAAATATCATCTAATAACGATGTGCGACTCGTGTCTAAATTGTTTTTATTTCTATATTTCAAAAGACGTGTTTTGGTATGTAAAGAAATGCGTTTTAAATGCCCGCGAATATTTATTTTCATGCAGGCCTCTCAAAAAATTGCAATATTGTTTTAGCGATATCAACAAGTGGTAATTCTTCTTTAACCGCACCCATTTTAAAAGCCACTTGAGGCATTCCATAAACCACACACGTTTGTTTGTCTTGACCAATTGTATAAGCCCCATTATCGCGCATGGCCTTTAATCCTGCTGCGCCGTCTTTACCCATCCCAGTCAAAATGACACCCACAGAAAAAGGACCTGCTACTTCGGCCACCGCATTAAACAATACATCGACAGAAGGCCTATGACCAGAAACGGTGGGCCCTTCTTCTAATTTGCATACATAATCCGCTCCTATTTTAACAATTTTTAAATGTTGAGATCCACCCGGTGCAATATAAACATGGCCTTGTTTTAAACGAGCGTGATTGGTTGCCTCTTGAATGTTTACTTGGCATATAGAATCTAAACGTGCGGCAAATGAACGCGTAAAATTTTCTGGCATATGTTGAGTCACAATGATGGGTGGTGAATTTTTTGGCAATCTAATAAAAATTTCACGTAACGCTTCTACGCCGCCTGTAGAAGATCCTATTGCCACAATAAAGTTTCGCTTGGAAACATGTAAATGATAATTTACAATCAAATCAGAATCAGGTTTACTTTTGGCCATTATTCTTTGACTTACATTGGCACAAGCAGCGGCTCGCACTTTGCTTATTAAGGCCTCTTTAAGTGCTTTAATACTATCATGATTTTGATGAGACACAGGTTTACTAATGTAATCAAATGCGCCAATTTCTAAAGCACGAATAGTTTCGTCTGCGCCTTTTTGCGTTAAAGACGATGCCATAATAACGGGCATTGGACGCAAGGTCATAATTTTTTCAAGAAAAGACAACCCATCCATTTTGGGCATTTCTATATCGAGTGTCACTACATCGGGATGAAGTTGCTTAATTTTTTCACGTGCATCGTAAGGATCCACCGCCGTGCCAACCACTTCGATATCTGACTCCTGGCTTAATACTTCGCTAAATACCTGCCGAATTAATGCGGAATCATCTACAATGAGCACTCGAATTTTTTTCATAAGTTAAAACAACTCAATGTTGCCTTCTAGTGGTTTAACGTTGATTTGTTCATTATATCTTGCTTCTACTTCGACGACGACCATATCTTCTTTGCGCTTTAATACCCGCATCATCACCTTGCCTGTGTAAGGATAATAATGCACACGTCTTGGATAGTTGCCTTCTAAATCTTCGGCTGCAATTTTAAAGCCTTCTTTTTTTAAAAAATTGCGTATGAATTCAGCGTTTCGCGATCCCACATGTGATGAATTATTAATCACATTGCCACCGCCAAAGACTTTGATTTCTAAACGGTCTTTTCTTCCACCGGATTTCATGATCCCATTAATCAAATTTTCCATTGCAAAAGTTCCGTAACGTGCGGCATCACCATGCTCACTGCTCACTTGTCCATCGCCGGGCAACAAAAAGTGATTCATGCCACCAATGCGTGTAACAGGATCACGAATACACGCAGACACACACGATCCAAGCACAGTTGCCATCATTTCGTTGTTTTGCGTAGACACATACCAATCACCCGCAAAAATTTTGACAATATGTATATTTTCGCGCGTATCAAACACGCGTTGATTGCCTTGAAAATAATCCACAACAGGCATGTCTTTTTGTATGCGTTGTTCTTTTTGTAAGCGATCGCTCATCAGACTCATCACACACCTACCTTTCGATAAACCGTGCGCCCGACTAATTCAAAACGATTACATACCTGAAATAAATTTTCGGAATGCCCAATATATAACCATCCGTCTGGAGTTAAAATATCAGCCATTCGGGCAAACAACTTGCTTTGTGTGGGTTTATCAAAATAAATCACTACATTGCGGCAAAAAATAACATCAAAAGGCCCTTTCATGGGCCAATCTTCCATTAAATTGAGTGATTTAAAAGTAATCATAGACTGCAAGGTAGGAGACATTTTAATTTTATGTAATGATTCATTTACTAAAACATCTATTAGGTATTCATTGGGGATATTATCCAATTGTTCAATTGCATACTCACCTGCCATGGCCGTTTTTAAAATATTGGTATCAATATCGGTGGCCAAGATTTTAGCATCCCAAGATTTTAAATCTGGCAATACCGATTTAAGAACCATGGCAATAGAATAAGGTTCCATTCCGGCAGAACAAGCAGACGACCAAATACGCAACCGTTTGGTACTTTTTTTTTGCATCAACAAAGGCAAAAGTACATCGTTACGCAAATGCTCAAAATGGTGATATTCCCTAAAAAAACTAGTGAGATTGGTCGTGATAGCATTGACCAAATTAACAACTTCGTCGGGCGCATTATCTGTTTGAATAAGCGCGCAGTAATCTGCAAAACTTTTGAGTTTAAGTGCACGCAAACGCCTGACCAAGCGAGAATACACCATGTCTTTTTTATTGTCGCTTAAAACAATACCAGTGCGTTGATTGGCAAATTGCGCCAAGAAGTGAAATTCTTCGTCACTAAATGAAAATTCGCGTTCTTCTAAGGCCGGCGCTAATCTAGCCATAAAATTCCCCTGAATCAATGACGGCTTGAATGTTTCAAAACTCTTTCCAATCACTGTCGTAGTTTGATGACGATTTATTTGAATGCGCAGCCGTTACAGGTTTTTTAACGTTGTCTTCGGCAGGCGATTTTTTATTTGCGCCTACCTTATTCTTATTGCCTAAAGTAGCCGATTTAGTTGATTCTTGCGCCACTATTTTAGTTTTTGGCGCAACCGCTGCTGATAAGTCCGCCACTGGTTCTTCTTCGTTCATTTTAAAGAATCCAATAATTCGCTCAAGTTCGCGCGATTGTTCCAGCATCAATGTCGCCGCTGCTGTATTTTCTTCTACCAAAGCCGCATTCTGTTGCGTGACTTCGTCCATCTGTGAAATCGCACGGCTAATTTCATCAATACCCGTTGCTTGTTCCTGACTTGCACTGGCAATTTCAGACACAATACGAGACACATGTTTAACAGAACTCACAATATCTTTAAGCGTTTCACCTGCTTGATTAACAAGCGTAGCGCCATTTTTAACTTGCTGTGCACTTTCGTTGATGAGTGTTTTAATTTCTTTAGACGCCGATGCCGATCGCCCAGCCAATGAACGCACTTCAGACGCCACCACCGCAAATCCCTTACCCGCATCACCCGCACGTGCAGCTTCGACCGCTGCATTTAATGCCAGTAAATTAGTTTGAAACGCAATTTCATCAATCACACCAATGATATCCGAAATTTTTTGCGATGATTTTTCAATACTGCCCATCGCAGACACTGCATCTTCGACCACTTTACCACCATCGCTCGCCACATGATTGGCTTTGCTGGATAAATCGTTGGCATTGGCCGCATTAGATGAGTTTTGTTTGACAGTGCCTGTAATTTCTTCCATCGAAGCCGCTGTTTGTTCAAGCGAAGCCGCCTGTTCTTCTGTGCGTTGAGATAAATCTGTACTTCCCGATGCAATTTCATTGGCCGCAGAATTCACAGATTTGGCAGCCTGCACAATATTGCCCACCATATCACGTAATTTATCAACCGTTGAATTAACGGCCTTTTTAATATCAGAAAAAGTGCCTTTATAGGCATGTTCCATTTTTTGAGTTAAGTCGCCATTAGAAATACCACTTAGCACTTTAACTGCTTCGTTTATTCCAATTTCGTTTTCAGTGCGTGTCACCACCATGGGTGTCACATCAACCAAGGTTTTAACCACACGCACCACTTTGCCTTTTAAATCCATGATGGGATTATAAGACGCTTGAACAAATACTTCTGTTCCAGGCTTAGTAAAGCGTTTAAATTCACCAGTTTGAGCTTCGCCTTTAGCCAAATCTTCCCAAAATTTACGATACTCTGGCGTAAGGCGATATTTAGCATCCACAAACAAGCTGTGATGCTTGCCTTTTATTTCTTCAAGCGAATATCCAATAACCGATAAAAAGTTAGCATTCGCATTTAAAATGGTACCATCTGGTTGAAATTCAATCATTGCCTGCGAACGATTAAGCGCAGCAGATAATCCAGAAGCCGCACCATCCAACCACTCAACTACAGTCCCAATGCGTTTTTGCTGCGCATCTAAAATGGGATTGGCCACCAAATTAAAAGACCGTCCACCCACTAAAATAGAAGTTTCAAACCTGGCGGACAATTTTTCAAGCATATTTCTTTGGTGTGCTGGATTTTTATGGAAAATATCAATATTTTTACCTAATATATGCGCTACACTAAAACCAGGCAGATCTTTTTGAATGTCTTTTTCTGCATCTTTTAAAAAAGATGTAAGCGCCGCATTAAAGTAAATAATATTTAAATTGGCGTCTGCCATCATCACATTAGAGGTACACGTATCCAAAGCCATCTTTAAACGAGATGCATTCATACTGTCTAATTTAGCGGCCGTAATATCAGATGCATATTTAATGACTTTAACAGGTTTGCCATGCAGATCAAAAATAGGATTGTAAGAGGCTTGCAACCAAATTTCTTTGTTGTTCTTTCCAAACCGTTTATATTCACCAGTTTGAAATTCACCACGCCCCAAATACCCCCAAAAATCACGGTATTCTACGCTTTCTCTATAAGCAGGATCCACAAACAAACTATGGTGTTTGCCTTTTATTTCTTCTAACAAATAACCGGTCGTTTTTAAGAAATTTTCATTGGCGTCTATAATGGTGCCATCTAATTTAAATTCAATGACTGCTTGTGATTTATGGATAGCACGCACTTGCCCTGAAGAATCAACAATCACAGATCTGATTTCATTTAACGCACGGGTCAATCCACCAAATTCATCTTGGGTATCTACATTTTTAATATCTGTTTCATAGTTGCCACGCGCTAATTCATCTGCCATGCGCATCACGTCTAACAACGGGCGTAAAACCCATTTGCCCACCAATAACCCGCACAAAGTAACAACCACAAACGCAACCAACATCCATATCAATAAATGGTCCAGCGTAATGGGTTGCATGTCATTTTGTTTTTTTAATACAAAAAACATCATCGCAGTTAATGGACAGGCAGAAAAAAATAAAAACAACAACACGAGTTTAAGACGAAAATTTAAACGTAACATGAACAAACCCCTATCATGCAATTAATTAATCATGTAAAAAAATTAAGACACTTGCTCTTCTTGTTCTTTTTCTTGTACCAATTGACGCGTATCAAACAGGCGTTCCACATCTAACAACACCACCATTCGTTCATTGATAGAAATAAGACCGCTAATAAAAGCACTATCGACTTGTGTTTTTCCTGCAGGTGCAGGTTTAATCTGTTCTTGTTTAACTTCTAAAATATCAGACACCGTATCTACTAAAATACCAATGTTTCTTTCTCCAACCGCCAAAATAATCACCACATGTTTAGTGGTTGTTTCTGTCATGCCAAAAGAAAACCGTGTCCTTAAATCAAAAATAGGAACAATTAATCCTCTTAAATTCATAACTCCACGCATAAAATCAGGCGAATTAGGTAAGCGCGTAGTTTCGCTCCAGCCTTTAATTTCACGCACAGTCATAATATCCACACCGTATTCTTCTTGATGCACGGTAAACGTTAAAAACTGTTGCGACATAGTCTTTTTTTGAATTTGATCTTTTTCTCGTTCTCTTGATTGATCGTAATGATTGCTCATAAAATATGCCTGTTAAGCAGCCTTTCTTTGTTTTGTATGTTTTTTAGATGCGAGATCTACTTGCGCCAAATCACCAATTTCTAAAATCAAAGACACGCGGCCATCACCTAAGATGGTCGCGCCAGAAATACCCAAAACAGGATCAGAATTGGCCTCTAAACTTTTAATCACCACTTGCTGCTGGCCAATGAGTTCATCCACCACAAGGCCCATTTTTTGCTGCCCGCTTTCCACAAGCACCACAAGACCACGACTAGGATCGTGCTCTGCCTTAAGAATATTAAATACGCGGTAGAGATAAATTAAGGACACAAATTCACCACGCACATTAATTACATCGCTGTGGCCTTCTACGCGCCTGACTTCACCCGATTTAGGTCTTAACGTTTCGATAATGCTGGTAATTGGAATAATGTAATTCTCTGCCCCCACCCGCACAATCATCCCATCCAATATGGCCAGTGTTAAAGGTAAAGAAACAGTAAATAACGATCCTTGCCCCGGATCGTTGGTTACACGCACATGCCCACCCATCGCTTCGATGTTGCGTTTTACTACATCCATTCCAACGCCACGCCCAGACACATTGGTCACTTTTTCGGCGGTCGAAAACCCGGGCATAAAAATAATATTATCAATGTCGTCGTCACTGGGTGTCAGATCAATCGGAAGCAAGCCCTTTTCTCTGGCTTTGGCCAACACACGTTCACGATTAATGCCCGCGCCATCATCTCTAATCTCAATCAAAATACGCCCACCACGATGATGCGCAGATAAATAAATCACGCCTTGTTCTGGTTTTCCTTTTTTGGCCCGCACATCTGGGGTCTCAATGCCGTGATCGCATGAATTTCTAATCATATGCATCAATGGGTCAGACAATTGCTCAATCACGGTTTTATCAACTTCTGTGTTTTCGCCCGACATAATAAGTTTAATATCTTTGCCAAGCTGTGTCGAAATATCTCGCACAATCCTTGGCATTCTTGAAAATACAGATTTAACCGGCTGCATGCGTACCGTCATCACCGCTTCTTGTAATTCGCGCGTGTGGTGTGATAATTCATCAATGCCGCGCATAAGACCAAGCGAATCTTCGCTTGTAAAATTTTTCATTTGCGCACGCAGCATGGCTTCTGTAATCACCAATTCACCAATAATATTAACCAACCTATCCACTTTTTCCAAATCTACACGAATAGAAGTAGTGGCCGTTGTTCCTTTTTGTGGCTGCTCTTTATCTTTTTCTGACGTATTTATTTTGTTTGTGGCATTTACCGTTTTATCCAAAACACTCTTGTCTTGAATCGTAGGCACTTCATGTAATGATTTAATATTTTTACCATCATTTTCAGATTCAGACGGCGATTGTTTTAATGTTATTTTTAAATTACAATGTTCGGTCACAAATTCAAAGACTTCTTTAATGTCTGCTTCTTGGCGTTCTGTTTCTAACGTCACACTAAAAGACAAATAACAAGACGTAGGATGAATAGATTCTAAATTTGGCACACGTTTGATATTGGTATCAAAAGAAACGTTACCAAGACGCGCTAATTCACGCAAAATAAGCAGTGGTTCATTACCAGAATTTAGCAAGGTTTCATGCGGCGTAAATTCGATTAACCAAACAGACATCCCAACAGGTTTTCGACTTGTGTTTTCTTCGTTATCAAAAAATCCGTATTCTTCTTTGACTACAGGCGGTTTGGTGGGCGACTTTGCAATTGTCATCAAACGCGCTTTAATATCCTGCCCCAAATCAGCGCTAGGACGCGTGTTATCACGTGCACACTGCACCATTTGAGACACCACATCGACCGCTTTAAGTAGTATATCCACAGATTCACGCGTGGGATATACTTTGCCTTCTCTCATGGCGTCGAGCAAAGTTTCTAAGGCATGTGTAAATTCTGTAATGTAATCAAATCCAAACGCACCAGATCCACCTTTAATAGAATGGGCACAACGAAAAATGGCATTTAATGCTTCATTGTCCACAGCATCTGTGTCTAAATTAAGCAAACGTTCTTCCATGTCGGACAACAACTCGAAACATTCTGTAATGTAGGTCTGTTTAAATTGATCGAGTTGATTCATAATTAATATTCCTTAAGGACACACTTTTTTTACCACTTCGATTAATTTTTGAGGATTAAATGGTTTGACAATCCAACCTGTAGCGCCCGCAGATTTTCCTTCTTGTTTTTTCGAATCATCACCTTCTGTGGTCAGCATTAAAATCGGAATAAATTTATAATTAAGTTGCGATCGAATCCAACGAATAAGCTCAAACCCATTCATATTAGGCATATTTAAATCTGTAATCACCGCATCTACTTTGTTTGTTTTTAAAAAATTACAGGCAGCCTTGCCATCTTCGACCTCTGTCACTTCGTAGCCTGCTCCTTTTAAGGTAAAAGACACCATATCTCTCATGGTTTTAGAATCATCTACCGTTAGTATTTTCTTTGCCATAATATTCCTTTACTCTTTTGACTGCCCAATAAGCCCAAGCAGACCAAGATCTTTCATACACAAATAAAATGCATCGTTTTGTCCGGTCAGGTTCATTTTTAAACCCTTGCTTGCCAGTGATTTTTCAAGTGCAATTAACACCTGAAAACCCGCTGTAGTGACATATTCCGCAGAAGAAATATCAATATTAATACATGGAGGATGTTGAGCCAAAATGGCATTTAATGCCGTTGTTATATGTTCTGCAGTTTCTATATTAAACGTTGCAGGCAATTTGAACGTCACGCACTCTTGTTGATGAATTTGAGTCATTTTAAGTTACCCCAGCACATTCTCAATTGTACCGAGTGCACATCTTGTCGCAACAAAATCTAAACGTAAAACACCGATCATAATCATAAATAATAATTTTTTATCACTAAACACTTTACTGTATTTAATGATTAGATTATGGTTGCGCGGCTGAGTCCGTGTTGCGGGCCTATAGCTCAGCGGTAGAGCCGTCGGCTCATAACCGATAGGTCCCAGGTTCGAATCCTGGTGGGCCCATTTGTGAGGATACTAAGTGTTAGCTGCACTTTCAGATCTAATTGAAATTCAACGTATTGACGCCAAAATATTCTCTCTCGAAAAAGAACGTGCTGTTTATCCCAAAAGGCTGGATGAGTTAACTCAAAAAATGAATGTCTTTCTCAAGGACATTGAGCAACAAACCAAGATCATTGCGGATAAGAAAAAAGAAGTAACCAGCTTAGAGACTACTCTTCAGCTGGAGTCCAACAAAGTCAAAAAATGGGAAGCACGTTTAGCCGAACTTAAGCAACAGCGTGATTTTGTGACATTGTCTAGAGAAATTGAATCTCAAAAAAAGACAAACATAGATGCGCAAGAAAAACTAAGTGCACTGCTTACAGAATTACGCGCTATACAGACCAAGCTAGAAGAGATCAAAGATAACCACGCAGAGTTTGAGATTGATTTTGATACCGAAAAAAAGCATATCGAAACAAAATTAGCAGAATACGATTTACGAATTCAAGAACATCAAAAAGAAAAGGTCGAGTTTTTAGGTCAAATTCCTGCACCACTTTTAAAGCGTTATGACCAAATCAAACAAAAAAGAATGGGCATTGGATTAGCCGCTGTAGAGACAGGTCGTTGTACCGCGTGCCATATTTCGTTGCCACCGCAGCTCTATATTATTGTGCAACGCGCTCAAACAATTGAATCTTGTCCTTCTTGCCACCGTATTATTTATTTTAGAAATACTGTTAGCAACACCGATTCTTCGGCATCTAGCACTTAAGACAACAACTTAGAAAATTGCCATGACCACACCCACAGTATCCCATTATTTTACTCGCGCCATTGGCTTTTGTGATGGTGCAGCCCGTGGAAATCCAGGCCCCGCAGGTGCAGGCATTGTACTTTATGATGCAGATAACGCCCAACAAGTTATCAAAAAAAGTTTGTTTTTGGGTCACACAACCAATAATGTGGCAGAATACCGTGCCTTAATTATGCTTTTAGAAGAAGCTGTGGCACGCCATACGCAGTCGCTTACAGTCAAAAGCGATTCGGAATTAATGGTCAAACAAATTAACGGTTTATACCGTGTTAAAGCAACCCATTTATTGCCACTTTATCAACAAGTCAGCATGCTCAAAAAACACTTTTCGCATATCGAATTTTTACATATACGTCGTGAATTTAATAAAGAAGCAGACTTGATGTCTAATATTGCCATTGACGACCAAGTCTGACATGCAGCTTATTTATGCATCCTGATTTTGATCATTTTTTTACCTATGTTAACACCCAAATACCTCATCTATTAACTTGTGTGTTCTGCGACGAAGACGCAGAAGTGATTGAATCTTATATCACTTCTGCGGGTCGTTCTTTGCAAACCTGTCTTGACCTGCAAAGTACACTCATAGTCACTTTATCTAAACGTTTAAAATCAATGCATTCAACACCCTTAAATGGTATTGAAATTGCAACCCAAAATTATTATCTTTACATGCATTCATTAAATGATACACACACCCTTTTAACCTGCACACAATACCCACACACACTCAACAATCCTTTATGGCAAAAGATAACCAAGCAAGCGCACGTATTGATTTAATTTTTCTGTACATAAACAATCGCCTTGTGTTAGGGCGGATGTTTTGATTTTATAACACAGAACAATTGCGAACGACTCCATTATGAAACTATCTCGGCTTGAAATTGTTGGTTTTAAATCTTTTGCTGATCGCATGGTCTTTAATTTTGATACTGGTATCACGGGTGTTATTGGTCCCAATGGTTGCGGAAAATCCAACGTAGTCGATGCAATACGTTGGGTAATGGGTGAACAATCAGCCAAAAACCTGCGCGGCCGCGGCATGGAAGATGTTATTTTTAATGGCACCGAAGAACGCGGCCCCACAGGCATGGCAGAAGTGATTTTAACACTTAAAAACGACGGTTTGGTCCCGCCAGAATACGCTCAATATGAAGAAATTTCGATTAGACGACGCTTATTCCGTGATGGAGAAAGCGAATACGCTATCAATAAACAAACGGCAAGACTTAAAGACATTACAGATTTATTTCTAGGCACAGGTGCAGGTACACGTGCTTACTCGGTGATAGAACAAGGCCGCATTGGGTTTGTGGTTAATTCAAAACCGCATGAGCGTCGATTCTTATTAGACGAAGTGGCAGGCATTACTAAATACAACGCACGAAAAAAAAATGCCGAACGCCGTATGGAAGCAACCGAACAAAATCTATTACGCATCAAAGACATTGTTACCGAACTACAAAAACAATTAAACTCGTTAGAACGCCAAGCACAAAAAGCAGAACGTTACAAAAAGCTAAAAGAACAGCTGTTTGAGTGCGAACTCATGCAAGCAAGCAAACATTATTTGGAACACATCACAAAACAACACTACGCAAAACGCGAAAAAGAACAAATAGAGAATGAGTTAGAAACATTGCAAATAGGTATAGATACTGCACGTGTTTTATACGATACGCATAAATTAACACTTAGTGAATGCGAAATCACACTGAATAGAACCTCGGAACGAGTCATTCAATGCGATTCACGGCTTAAAATGATAGACAAAGATCTGGATTTTTTAAATCGAGATCAAAAACGATTAACCGAACAAGGCCACAAAGCCACAGAAGAAGCCAAGCATTTAAAAGAACAACTAGAACACGTTAAAGAAGAAATATCTATTCTGCAAGAACATGAAGAAGTTTTAGAACAAGAAAGCGAACACGTTAAACAACAGCTTAAAAGCCAAGAACAAAAAAAATCAGATGTTTCTCAAAAATTAAAAGCGCTTCAGCATCATGCAGAACAAATGCAAAAACAAAGCATTCAATTACTCACTAAACTTACAGAAGAGCGCACCCAAATTCAAAATAACGAACGCCGTGTTCAAGAATTTAAATCTGGTTTTTTTAAATTTGACGAAGAACAAAAAACACTCTTAGAACAAAAAGCGCTCCATCAACAAAAACGCACACATTTTGAACAAGAACTCAAACTACAAACACAAACAGAAGAATCACTTATTAATGACATTAAAATATTAGAACATACGCTCACCGAACAACGCACCCAAAAAAAACAAGAAGAAGCACAATTACTCACCCATAAAGGACTGCTCAGCGAAAAAAAAAGCCGTTGGCAATCGCTTATCAATATCGAAAATAATTTCGAAGGTTATTTGTCTGGCGTTAAATTTATGATGACGGAATATCAATCTCGTTCATCCAACGTATGCGCGCTGTTGGCAGATGTCATTCACGCCAAAGAAAAAACACACGAAATAGCGCTCGAAGCTTTTTTAGGTGATAAACTTCAGTCTATTTTAATGGATTCTTCATCCAACATAAACAATGCCATTTTGGCATTAAGACAAAGCGCAAAGGGACGTGCCAGTTTTATTAGCACCGCGCATCCACACATCTCTAATTTTTCGCAAAACGATCCTGTGCTTATTCAACTTTTTCTACAACACACACAAGGGATGCTTTGCAGCTATGTGCATATTGATCCTGCTTATGAACAGGCTATCGCACCGTTGTTTGAAAATGTTTACATATGTCAAAGTTTAACCGATATAAAACCCATACTCGAACATTTAGATGCCATGTCTGGCAGGTTTAGTAATCTTTTTTCTTTTGTAAGCTTAGAAGGCGACACTTTGGAAAAATCTAATCTTTATGCCGGTGGGCACAACGCCGATATGGCACAAGGCATTTTACAAAAAAAACGAGAAATCAAAGAACTCGAACACTTGGTGCACACACTCACAGAAGATATTCAAGAAAAAACAAACTTAATCTCGCAGCTTAATCAAAACATTCTTCAACAAGAACAAACGTATCAACAAAAACAAACAGAAAAACAAGAACAAAGCATAAGACGTGCACGTACAGAAAAAGATATTCAATTAGAACATAATGAAATAACGCGTTACGAACAGCGCCTAAATAGCATTCTTATTCAAAGACAAGAGCTCCAGCAAAAATGTGAGACTCTAGAAAAAGACCTACACACTGCGCTTTTTCGCATGAAACAACACGAATCGGCGCACCAAGATCAAGAAGAAGCATTATTACAAACTCAAGACCAGGTTATTATTTTAGAAGCAGAAGAAAAAACAATGAACGAATCGCTCATGCGATTTAAAATAGACGATGCACAAAAACAAGAAAAATATAAAAGCCTACAAAGAACCAAAGAACGATTAACACACAACGAACAAGATCTAAAAGAACGCCTTGTACGTGCCCAATCAAGTGCCACCAGCGACACGCAGGCCAGTCAAGACATTGAACAACGAATCAAAAAAACACAAGAAGAACACACCCAAACCACACAACAACTAGCCACCCTTAAACACGAACAAAATGAACTACAAAAAAAGTTTAACGAATTTGTGCACATGTTAAAAATCCAAGAACACGATATTCAGTCGCACATCAATCAAAAAGAATTATTACACAAGCAAAAAAATAAATTTGATTTAATCATCACAGAAACACAACTCAAATTAGATCACCTATGTGATTATATTAATACTTACTATCAAGTTAATTTATTACACGCCATCACCGATTACCATACACGTTCCGATTTGCTCTTACATAAAACTGCAGACGACATTCAATCTCTAAAAAATCAAATTGCAAAAATTGGGGATGTTAACCTAATGGCCATAGAAGAATTTGAACAAGTCAAAAAACGTTTTGATTTTTTAGACACACAAAAACAAGATTTGGAACAAGCACTTACCCAACTACGTTCTGCTATTCTTAAAATCAACAAAGCTTCACGTGAACGCTTGCAAGAAGCTTTTCATGCGACCAATGCCATGTTTAAAAAGGTATTTCCAAGATTATTTAGAGGTGGTGAGGCCAGTCTTGAACTTATTTACGAAGGAACCGACGACATTTTAGAAGCAGGTGTTGATATCATTGCGCAACCACCAGGCAAAAAACTACAATCTGTTCAACTGTTATCTGGTGGAGAAAAAGCGTTAACTGCGTTATCCTTGGTGTTTGCCATTTTCTTAATCAAACCAAGCCCATTTTGCGTGCTTGACGAAGTAGACGCGCCACTGGATGAAGGCAATGTGGGTCGTTTTAACGAACTTTTAAGAGAAATGAGTTTAATTTCTCAGTTTGTGGTTATCACCCACAATAAACGAACCATGGAGTGTGCCAACAGGCTCTATGGTGTGACCATGGAAGAATCTGGCGTATCCAAACTGGTATCTGTCAACTTGCATCGCAAAAACGAACCAACCCAAGCATCAAGCACCCCACAAGATATCAAAAACACCCTGTTTTCCTAAGCACAGGCATGCCTGTGTTTTTTCGGTACGTGACTTGCCAAAGTGGTGGTTGTTTGTTGCATTTTTGACAAGTTGCCATCATAAATCCTTTGGTTTGTTTTTTATTAATAACAAAATTCTCGTTATACAAAGGGAAAATGTGATATGTCAAAAGAATCAAAATCTTTACAGGCTTTAAAAAATCGTTCGCAAATAGAACTTGCCGATACATGGAATTTGCAAGATTTGTACACCCACGTGCAAGATTTTAAAAAATCCAAAGACAAATTTAAAAAAGAGATGACCGAGCTAAGCAATTACCAAGGACGTGTGTGTCAATCTGCACAATCTTTGCGCGATACATTATCGTTGTTTTTTTCCTTATCTAAAACACTTGCGCGTTTGCATTCTTATGCCAGCATGATGCACGATCAGGACACCCGCGACACTTCTGCATCTTCTATGGAACAAGAAATAGCCCAAATAGGAAGCGCTTTTTCTAGTTTGGCTTCTTTTATTGAACCCGAACTTTTAAGTTGCGATCCTTGCGTTATTGATGATTTTTTAAAAACAGAAAAATCACTTGGTGATTATCAATTTTACATTCATGATGTTTTACGTAGAAAAAAACACACCTTAAGTGCCGCCGAAGAAAAAATTATTGCCGAAGCAGGTTTATTGTCTGATACGGCGCATAAAATTTACAGTGTTTTTTCAAACGCTGATTTTGATTATCCCAAGGTTGATTTGTCTGAACAAAAACAAGTCAAATTAGATCCGGCCACGTTTGCTTATGCAAGAACACTAAAAAATCGTCAGGACCGAAAAACTGTATTTTCTTCTTTTTTCTCTTCTTTGCATCAATATCGTCGCACCTTTGGTACCGCGCTATATTCAGAAATCAAAAAAAACATGTTTTATCAACGTGTGCGGGGTTATAGTTCTTGCCTGCATGCCGCACTGGATACGCATAATATCCCGGTCGAGGTGTATCATACACACATTGACAATACACGCGCACATTTGCCTGTTTTTCACCGTTATTTAAAATTACGTGCCCGTTTGTTAAATGTCACAGAACTTCATTATTATGATTTATATGCGCCTTTAGTTGCACATGTTCAGCAAAACTACACCATACAAGAAGCACAAAAACATGTACTCCATTCTTTAGAACCATTAGGCAAAGATTACATTCAAGTCATTAAACGTGCATTTAATGAGCGTTGGATAGATATGTACCCCACCGAAGGCAAACGTTCTGGTGCTTATTCCAATGGTGCCGCTTATGATGTGCATCCCTATATTTTAATGAACTATAAAGGCCAATATGATGATGTAAGTACATTAACACATGAACTTGGCCACACAATGCAAAGTTATTTATCCAACAAAAAACAACCTTATGCCACAGCCAATTATCCTATTTTTGTAGCAGAAGTAGCCTCTACATTAAATGAGGCCCTGTTAATCGAATACATGCTCAAAAATGTGACTGATCGTTCTGTTCGCTTATCTTTACTTGGACATTATTTGGAAGGTATTAAAGGGACCGTTTTTCGCCAAACACAATTTGCTGAGTTTGAATTAAAAATTCATACGATTGTAGAGCAACAAGAAGCCTTAAGTGGTGACGATTTAGATGACATTTATATGGACATTGCTAAAAACTATTATGGCCACGATTTGGGCATATGCGTGGTAGACGACGATGTTCAGTCGGAATGGGCCTATATTCCACATTTTTACTACCAATTTTATGTGTATCAATATGCAACTTCCTATACCGCATCGGCCGCTTTGTCTGAATCTATTTTATTAGGTAATCAAAACGCAACACAAAAATATTTAGACTTTTTATCGGCCGGTGGTTCTCAGTATCCAATTGATCTGCTCAAAGATGCGGGTGTTGATATGTTAAGCGAAAAGCCCATGCAATTAACAATGCAAAAAATGAACCGTATCATGGATGAAATTGAAAAAATATTATAGCACCTACGCTGGTTTTAATATGGTTAGCTTATGCTTGTAAAATTTTATCCACTACACATTTGTTAACGTGTTCCAATGCTTGCCACTCTTGTGCGTCAATATTCATAAATGCTTCAAAAACAGTGGGATCAAACTGCAAATTCACATAACGTTTGATTTCTTCGCGTGCATGCGCATCGGATTGTGCCTGTCTATAGGGCCTGTCATGTGTAATGGCGTCGTAAGCATCTACCAACTGAAATATACGTGCTTCAATCGGAATTTGCTCCTTTTTGAGTCCTCTTGGATAACCATCGCCCAATAAGCGTTCATGATGATTCTGAACAATACTAATCGCACCAGAAAGTAGCGGCATTCTAGAAAGTAACTCTGCCCCTAATTCTGGGTGTTTTTTCATCTCTTCCCATTCTTGTGCATCTAACGGACCTGGTTTAAGTAATACCGCATCACGAATTCCAATTTTTCCAACATCATGAAGAAGTGCGCCAAGCTCTACATGATTGATTTCATAGGCACTCAAATGCAAGGCTTGCGCCAATTTTTTAGACCACGCAGCCACGCGTTCACAATGTTGCTCTGTTTCGTGGTGCCGCAATGCCAATGCGCGAATAAGCCCATGCGCCAGCATAAGTGCAGGATCGTTCATTTGTCGATATAAAGAATGCCCAAACTCTGCTTGAATTAAAGGCAATCCATCCATAGAAAATAAATGTGCTTGATAAGGTCTCACCTATTTGAGTATAGACGATATATAATTTTTTGCTACAAAGAATACGAATGGGTCTGATAAGCTGAGGAGTAAATATGAAGTTTTATAATGTGTTCTTGTTCTTGATGGTAGGTATTTTATTTTTAAATTCACAAACACATGCGGCACGCGGACCACGCTTTTGTCCGCTGCGTTGTGTACAAACAGCCCAAGGCACCTGTATTTGTTCACCGATATAAATCATTTATAATCAATAAAATTAAAAAATAGACTTTTTTAGAAACCGTTACGCAGCAAGTTTCAAAAGAAGTCTATTCAAAGATCTTGTTTGTGCGCGGTAAAATCGCTAACAATGATGGGCATGAATGGTTCAAAATTAGTGTCCATGAAAGAAGCAATAAAAGATACACTCGGCCCAGGAAAAAGTGTAGTCATAGAAGGATTTACACATCTTATTTGTTTTGCAGCAGCACACGAAATTATTCGTCAACGTATTTCTAATCTTACATTAATGCGATTAACGCCTGATTTAGTTTACGATCAAATCATCGAAGCAGGACTTGTCAAAAAACTTATTTTTAGCTGGGCAGGAAATCCTGGTGTGGGCAGCTTACATGCTTTGCGTCGTTTGGTAGAAAAAACATCTAACCCATCTATAGAGCTAGAAGAATATTCACATTTTGGTTTATTGGGACGATTATTGGCTGCAAGCCACGGATTGCCTTTTTGGCTTCTTAAAAACTATGCGGGGACCGACATTCCCGAACATAACTCAGCCATAGAACGGGTGCAATGTCCATACACAGGCCAGTGGTTGGCAACCGTACCTGCATTTTATCCAGATGTCGCCATTATTCATTGTCAACGCGCAGACAGTGATGGCAATGCACAAGTTTGGGGACTTATGGGATCTCAAAAAGAAAGTGCTTTTGCCGCACGTGCTGTTATTGTGGTGGCAGAAGAAATAGTGGACAATGCCATCATAAGACAGGATCCTAATCGCACTTTAATTCCAGGGTTTTTAGTCAAACACGTGGTGCATGAACCTTTTGGTTGCCACCCTAGTTACGTGCAAGGATATTACGATCGCGACAATGATTTTTATGTGCGTTTTGAACAAATTTCTAAAGATCCCAAGACCTATCAAGATTATTTACATGAATTTGTTTATACATGCGAAAACAGACACACCTACAAAACCAAAATGGGTCAAGGCCTGCTCGCTAAATTGCAAGCCAAATCACTCATCTGCCAAGGGGTGAACTATGGATTCTAATCCATTATTAGAAATTCGTCCTTCGGAACGTATGGCTTATCGCGCAAGCTTAGAATTGCGTGACCAAGATATTGTATTTGTTGGTATTGGATTACCAAACTTAGCGTGTAATTTGGCCTTAGCTTTACATGCACCACACTTGATGATGATTTATGAATCTGGGGCGGTGGGTGCTCTGCCAGAACGTTTGCCTGTATCTATTGGCGATCCGGCATTAGTCACCAATTCTTTAGCCATTGTAAGCCAAGCAGATATATTTCAGTGTTTTTTGCAAAAAGGATATATTCAGGTTGGTTTTTTAGGCGGCGCACAAATTGATCCTTATGGCTGCTTAAATACCACTGTTATTGGAGATTACCGCGCCCCCAAAGTGCGATTGCCAGGCAGTGGCGGCGCCTGCGAAATTGCAACACATGCCAAACGATTGTTAATTGTGATGCGTTTATCTAAAAAAGCATTTGTTCCACAATGTGATTTTGTTACTAGTCCGGGGCATCGCTTTAAAGGAAAAACCAGACAAGAACTGGGCTTGTCTACACAAGGTCCAGAATTAGTTATTACGGATAAAGGGGTTTTTAATTTTAATGATGCAGGCCACATGCAACTGTGCGAAATTTACCCAGGTTCCACACTTGAAGATATCCGCGCTAATTGCGGGTTTGAAGTGCTATTGGCGCCTCAACTTAAAGAAGCCTGTTCGCCTGGTGATAATGCAATAAATTTACTACGTAAAAAACTGGATCCAGATAATTTATATCTTTAAAAACAATTTACTTTTCACCCAAGTTATCGCAAAACTTAAGATCTTCGTGCCAGGTATTTTGATGTTGCAGTTTCATCTTTGTAGCCTTTTCATGAATGCGAACTCTAAATTCTTCGATAGTATAAATACTCAGTTGTTCACGATGATTATACATATCCCAAAGTTCATGAAGCTCCAACTCAAATGAAAGAAGGGAGAGCTTTGACTTACCTTTTCTGTTGGCAATGACTTCGCCAAATTCTGCGTCGGCTTTTATTAAATACTTTTTAAGTAGCATGGCGACATGCATATTATCTTTGCATTCACCGCGAGAAAACTGTTCTAAAAGATTAGCTGCTTGATGCAAATTATAAAATACCTTCTGTTCTGATCCCGAAACATCGAACGGAACCGTACTCGCATATATCACTAATAGTGGTACAAACAAAATAGTTTTCATAAGTTGATTTTATTTAAAAATAAAAAAACCAGTTGCACACATGCCTAGAAGCGACCGTTGCTCCCTCTCGGGCCTGGCGGGGTTAACTTTTTTGGCATCGCACAACTGGGATTTTCTTCATGCGTCAAACGCCCTATTTTTGTCAAGCAGCTGTGACTGCTAAATTTTCATAGCGCGTAAATTCGTTAAAAAACCGCAACCGAACTGTGCCAATGGGGCCATTACGTTGTTTGGCGATAATAACTTCGGCCACGCCTTTGTCTGGCGTTTCTGGGTTATACACTTCATCTCTATAAATAAAAGCAATGACGTCTGCGTCTTGTTCGATTGCACCAGATTCCCGCAAATCAGACATCATAGGTCTTTTATCTTGGCGTTGCTCTACCGATCGATTAAGCTGAGACAGCGCAATCACAGGCACACTTAACTCTTTTGCAATGCCCTTAAGCCCACGTGAAATTTCGCTGATTTCACGTTCACGAGAGTCCATTGCACGGGTGCTTTTCATAAGCTGTAAGTAATCTATAATAATCATATCCAGCAGGTTATCTGCTTTAAGTCGTCTGCATTTAGCGCGTAGTTCTAAAATGGTAATATTTGCAGAATCATCAATAAAAATGGGCGCATCTGACAAAGATCCGGCTGCGCGCGCTAATCTTGGCCAATCATCTTGGGTTAAAAAACCACCACGCATGCGTGAACCATCAATTCTTGCTTCGGAACACAGCATACGTAACGCCAATTGTTCTTTGGACATTTCTAAAGAAAAAATGGCACATCCTTTTTTATAGCGAATAGCCGAATTTTGAATCACATTTAAGGCCAATGCTGTTTTACCAACCGATGGTCTGGCCGCAATAATGACAAGATCAGAAGGTTGAAATCCCGCTAAAATTTTATCTAAATCCTCATAGCCACTGGGCACACCAGTAATGGATTCTTTTTTATGAAACAGTGTTTCTATATGCTTAAAGGTAGACTTAATCACTTCTTTAACGGGTGTAAGTCCTTTTTTATCGCGTTGTTCCGAAATATTAAAAATAATACTCTCTGCTTGGTCCAAAAGCTGATCAACTTCTTCGCTTTCGCTATAACTTTGCGACACAATATCTGTGGCTGCAGAAATAAGCTGTCTAAGCACCGATTTTTCATGAACAATCTTGGCGTAAGACGCAATATTCGCAGCCGTTGGAATTCTATCGCACAAAGACGCCACATAAATAGGGCCACCCACCGCATCGAGCGATTGTTGGGCTTTTAATTCTGTAATAAGCGTCACTTCATCGATAGGTTCGTTTTTTTCCATCAAGCTTAATTGTGCTTGGAAAATTTTAGCGTGCGCAGGTCTATAAAAATCCCGCGCCTGAATCACATCAACAACTTGAAATAAAGCACGGTTATCCAGCAAAATTCCACCCAATACACTGCGTTCGGCTTCTAAGCTGTGGGGCATCATTTTAAGTTTTTTAACTTGTTGCCCTTCTTCTAAAGACAAAGATTCAGAGGATTCTTGAAAAGAAGATCCAGGCGATGTTTCAGACATAATTAATCCCGGGTTGCCAAACACATATTGGCTAATGACAACATTAAAAGGAATTACCAATCATAAAATCAAACACCATATCACGGGCATAGGGCGAAGTTTTTGTGATTGGAATGCCCCACTCAAAACGTAAAATACCAATTGGTGAAAACCATCTTAAACCAAGCCCAAAGGAATAAAGCAATCCCAAGGGCGCTTTGATGGGTTTATTTGATCCCATTAAATACACATCTGGGACATCTTTGCCTTTATTGTTAATGTAAAATATATTTTGAAATTCCCCAAACACATTTCCAAAATCAAAAAATGCAACACCTCTTAACCCTGCTTTTTCTACAATTGGAAATTCAAATTCTAAATTGGTAAAAATGGATTTATCTCCGCCAGTTGGAAAAGAACTGGTGGGACTGCTGGGATCGTTGCCAATATTAGGGATATTAAGCATGGGACTAATTGTAAAAGGCGTATGCCCACGAATAGATGAAATTCCACCCAAGAAATAGCGCTTAGCGACCGGAACACCTTTTTGATCACGGCTAAAGATATAGCCCAAAGAAATTTGTCCTTTTAGAATAATACCCGCACCAGGTGAATAATAAGATCGGGAATTAGCGGATAGTTCAATAAAATTAAAACTAGAACCAATATATTTATCAGAAATTTCTACAGATACCGTATTATAGTGTCCATTGGTTGGAATCATGCGGTCATTTCTTGAATCGTGCATAAAATCTGCACGAATAGACGACATAAGCCCTGATTGATTAAAGTTACTGTAAGGACGTTGTGAACTGGCAATACTGATAGGCCTTTGATTAAGATCTAAAATACTCAAGTGTTCTAAAGTGTAATTAATCCCAAGCGATAACGTACCACTTTTATTTAAAGGGTATCCTGCCCCAATAGATCCACCGCGGCGATAACGAATAAAATCATTAAAAGTTTGCTGGGTCCAATAAATACTGGCATCTAAAGACCATAACGAATCTAAAAAATAAGGTTCAACAAACCTAAAATTAAAAATGGTCTGGCCAAAACGCCCAAATGACATTTGTGCATTCAGCTGCATATTATGACCACGGCCCAAAAAATTTTGTTGGGCAATTTGCGCCTGAATCATAAACCCTTGCTGAGATGCAAACCCACCACCTACTTGAAAAGTTCCTGTGGACCGCTCTTTTACCGTAATACTAATGTTCATGTGATTAGAACGTTGGCTGCGTTCTGTAGTTAGATTAACGGTTTCAAAATAACCCAAACGCTGAATGCGAATTTTAGATAGTTCAATGGCAGATCCGCGATACAACTCGCCTTCTGCAATTTGCATTTCACGGCGAATAACTTTGTCTCGTGTTTTATTGTTGCCAAAAATTTCGATTTTATCAATGTAAACTTTATCGCCTAGTTCAACATCAAAATCTAAATCTACGCTTAAGTCTTGTGTATTAAGACGATTATTGGGTGTAATATTAACATAAGCATAACCTTGATCTTTATAAAGCGTGCTGATTTGTTCAATGTCTTGCATTAACTGAGTGCGATTAAAATATTGTTTAGGCCTAGTAGATATACGTTTTTCTGCTTGGGCTTGCGTGATTACTTTTTGACCTGTTTCGTTTGTAACCTCTACTTGGCCGCTTAATTTAATTTGGCCCACTTTGTAACGCGCGCCTTCTTCTATAGGAATGGTAATGTAAATAAAGCGCCTATCAGAAGATAATTGAACTTGGGGTTTTAACACCCGCGCATTAATATAACCACGATCAAAATAAACCCCAGTAAGTCTATATAAATCGGCCTGAAACATGTCTTCTTTATAGTTTCCGGCGTCTGTTAAAAAACTAAAAAAATTACCTTCTCTAATGCTCATATTGGTTTTTAAATCATCGTCTGTCACATGGTGATTATTTAAAAAAGTAATTTTTCGCACCTGCACTTTTTGGTTTTCTTGAATGACAAAACGAACTTCTACTTCGTTATTAGCAAGTGCAACTACACGATATTGGCAATCGGCCAAAAAAAATCCTTTGTCGATGTAAAGTTCGCGAATTTTAGACGCATTCCTAGCAAGCTGCTCTAAATTAAGCATGGTGCCTACTTTAATATCAATCACATTTTTGATGTCGTCTTTAGATACGTCGTCGTTGCCTTGAATAACGTACTCTTTAACCGAAGATTTTTCCTGTACTTCGAATAATAAAATGGCTTTGTTATGAAACCCTAAAATTTGTTTGGCAGACACATCCTTAAATAGTTGAGTATCGTAAATACTACGGATGTCACGCGTGACTTTATGTGGATCTAAAGGCATTCCTATTTTACTATCTAGGTTACCTAAAACGACTTCTTTATCCACACGCTTAAGCCCATCCACTAAAATTTCTTGAATCACGGTCGTGGTGTCTGTGGAGGCTTCTTGGGCCCATGCCGATACAGCAAAAACCCATAAACCATAAGCCAACAACCACCTCAAATGCACTGTAAAAATCATAAATTTTGTAATTGTCCTTGAGAAAGTCTCACGACTTGGCCAATCTTTCTAGCTAATTCTTCGTTATGAGTCACTACCACCAAGCTAATGTGCCGTTCTTCGTTAATTTGGCAAAGCAGATCATGAATCCCCAAAGCCGTGTCTTTATCTAGATTTCCTGTCACTTCATCTGCAAATAAAATATCTGGATTCATCACCAAAGCACGCGCCAAAGCCACACGTTGTTGTTCTCCGCCAGATAGTTCACTGGGTTTATGATGAAGCCTATGAGTTAAACCAACCTCTTGCAACCGTGTTTTGGCTTTTTCTTGCGAAATAGCAACCGATTCTCTGGCAATTAAACAAGGCATCATCACATTTTCCAAACTTGAAAATTCGGGAAGTAAATGATGAAATTGAAACACAAATCCAACTTGTTGGTTCCTAAGTTGTGCCAAGGCATGTGGCGAGCGATTTAAAATAGATACGCCATTGTATAAAATATCACCTTCGTCTGGTCTGTCTAACGTGCCTAATATATGAAGCAAAGTACTTTTTCCCGATCCAGAAGAACCCACAATCGCCAGGCGCGTGCGGCATGGTACTTCTAAATTAACACCACGCAAAACTTGAATATGCTGACCAAGTAATTGGTAACTTTTAACCACCGCACGCACAGACAGCGATACACCGGAGCGTTTAAAAGAAGAATCATGATTCACTGCGTAATCCTAACGAAGGAGAAGTTTGAGCTGCCGATAATGCCGGGAAAATAGCAGACAGTGTGGTGAGTAGACAAGACAAAAGGCAGACACTCGTAATATCACCCGCATATAAACGAACAGGGATTGTGTTAATAAAATAAACATCCGGATCGATCATAAAATCGATGCGTGTCAGTATCATTGCAACGCCGCATCCCAATAAGGCACCGATAATAGTTCCAATCATTCCAATGCATCCACCCTGAACGATAAAAATCTTAACAATGCTGATTTCTGTCATTCCCATGCTTTTCATGATGGCAATTTCTTTAGCTTTTTCTATGGCCATCATGGTGAGTGTATTAACAATGGAAAAAGAAGCGACAAGCACAATAAAAACAAGCACAATAAAAGCCACTGCTTTTTCTAATTTTAACGACATCATTAAATTTTTATTACGCATCATCCAGGGGATGTATCTAAAATTTTGCCCTTGTAACTGTTTTTCTAATGACTGGGCAATTTTATCTGCTTGTTCTGGTTCCTTTATGGCTAAAGCCAAAGAGGAATAAGTGTCTGGTGGATACTCCAAGAAATCGAGTGCATCTTGACGTGTCACATAAAGATAATGCGCATCGTATTCATACATTTTAGAATCAAATATGCCGATGATTTCAAAAGTTTGTGTTTTAGGCGCTAATCCAGAAGGTGTGTATTCTTCTATAAATGGAGATACAAGCGTGACTGTATGGCCCACAGAGACATGTAATTGCTTGGCCATTTCTGTACCCATAATAACAGAAGAAAAATGAATGGCCGCTGCTTTTTGATGCGTTTGGTTAAAAGTAGGCGGTATTAAACCTTTATTATAAAGAGAGGGCCTAGACGCTGTTTCTTGCAGATTAAAAAATTGCCCTTCTGTGATTTTATTAAACACAGATAACACCTGCGCACCGTCTTTGGGTTCTACACCAAACAGGCGTGCTTCGCTGTGATTAGAATCAGATGCAATAAGAATTTCTGAATAAACAATAGGACTGTGATATTTGACTTGTTCAGGTAAGGCACGAATCAAGGTTTGTGTGCGTGCGGCATCTATGGGTTTATCTTGCGCGTCTTCGATCACTAAATGCGCATTGGTGGCAATTACTTTGTCTACTAAATCATTTTCAAAACCAGATAAAATGCCCAAAGAGACAATCAGCAATGCCACACCTAAAATCACACCACACAAAGCAATCAAGGTCACAAGAGACAAAGGCGACCCACGTAGCGATCGCAAATAACGAAGTCCAATTCTAGATTCAAATAAAAATTGCGCATCTAAATGACCCAACCCAAAAAATATAAGCCCTATACTGGCGCCTAAAAAACCACTTAACCCATAAATAAAAGGGGCTATTATGGCGTGCCTATAAAAAGAAGAAGCAATCCCTTCTTTAGGAAGTTGGGGAATAAATAAAATAAACACAAGTGCCGCAGCTAAAAAAGCGTAACGGGCATGTAGATATAAAAAATGCTTAATTTGTGGTGTAGATTGAGTTGCTTGACGCTTATACTCACGCCAAGTAAAAATGAGCGACCAAAAAAAGCCTACACACAAAGAAGAGACTAAAAACCAAGTTGCACTCAGTTCACTATCTGTGGAGGCAAAGCGTTGGTGTATCCATCTTAAAATAAATGCACTCAGCAGGTAGGCTATCAACGACATCATTCAGTTACGCAGTTGTAACAAGCGCTTGGTAAGCGGTCGCATCTAATAATTGTTGAAGTTCTAAAGGATTTTTAATTTGAACTTTCAGCATCCATGCCGCTTGATATGGATCTTGGTTAATCAAAGCGGGATCGTCAATGACACGTTTATTACATTCGAGCACTTCTCCTGTAATAGGCGCGTATAAATCAGAAACGGCTTTGACAGATTCAACTACACCCAATGTAGCAAATTGCTTAATATGCGCACCCACTTGAGGTAACTCGCAATAAACAATATCACCTAAACTTTTTTGTGCATAATCGGTAATGCCTATCGTGGCCACTTGGCCTTGGATTTTAATCCACTCATGTTCTTTGGTATAAAGTAAGTCGGGTAAAACGCTCATGATATTGTTTATCCTTCAATCTTTTGATCTTATGGTTCGCATTGCCACTACTCCATGCTAAGAGGCCTTTGCAAGAGGTTAATCCATGAAAATCTTACTGATGACCCCACCGCTTACACAATTCAATACACCTTATCCCGCAACGGCCTATTTAATGGGATTTTTAAAACAACACACAACTCATGCAGTAAGCCAAGTGGATGTTTCTTTGGATTGGATTTTAGAACTACTTAAACCAGCGCAATTGGATCGTTTAAGAGACTGCATTCAAGCACAGCCGCAATGGCTAAATAAAAGCCCTTATGTGACACATTTTTGTAAACACTTTGAATCTATTCGGCGTGAAATCAAAACGGCCGTACATGTATTACAGGGCAAACCCACAGGCAAAACACATTTAATTGCAGCGCTTCAATGTTTTCCATTAGGTCCACGTTTGTCTTCTTTTGGGCCCACGGATCCTATACAAAAACAAGAATTTTTAGATTTTTCTTTTGGTGCGCATGGAATTTTAGACAAAGCACTTTTTTTGGCCACATTAATGGTAGAAGAAGTCGTTGCCGTTTATACAGATACAGTTGAACCACATTTATCGATGGCCCGCTACGGTGAATCTTTGGCCGCGAGTATGCATCATTTTGATGCTTTGGAACAAGCCATTCACCAACCCTTAAACATCGCCACAGAGGCATTAGAATTATTATGTAATCAATACATCACCCAATATTCGCCCGATCTATTGGCCATTACCGTACCGTTTCCGGGTAATTTATTGGGCGCACTTAGAATCGCTCACTTTTTTAAACGACATTTACCTTGTTGCAAAATTGTAATGGGCGGTGGATACGTAAATACAGAATTACGTTGGGTTCAAGACACAAGATTATTTAATTACATAGACGCACTGACTCTAGATGATGGTGAACGTCCTCTGCAGCAACTTATTCATTATTTTTCTGGACAATGCGATAAACAATCTTTGTTACGTACAAAATTATGTGAATATGGAAAAATCATAGATTATTCATCTCCCAATGTAGCAGATCCCCCTTTTAAAGAAACCGCAACACCCACTTATCATGGACTCCATTTAGATAATTATTTATCGATTTTAGAAGTGCTTAATCCCATGCATCGTTTATGGAGTGATTCACGTTGGAACAAATTAACAGTAGCACACGGCTGTTACTGGAAAAAATGCGCGTTTTGTGATGTTAGTTTAGATTATATTGCGCGTTATGAGCCCTTGTCTGCGCCGTTACTTGCCGATAGAATTCAGGCTTTAA